>Ga0210059_1017416_pt1 | contig 10240 bp, 11 predicted proteins | sample Ectturendosymbi2_FD_188042 | JGI IMG/M metagenome (GOLD analysis project Ga0210059, IMG submission 188042) | Ecteinascidia turbinata endosymbiont from Florida, USA - Sample 2 (SPAdes) (version 2) | ecosystem: Host-associated > Tunicates > Ascidians > Unclassified | place: Key West, Florida...
TACCGACGGGACTGGAGCGGATATCTCCAAAGTGCATATAGGCCCCCTAAACTTCCTTTCGTTTCAATGCTCTATCAATTCAATACCAGGTACATATAATTCTACTCACTTCACAGACAATTATTTCAAATCTGCACATGGGCAGAGCTTTGTCCATTAACAAAACAAAGCTTGCTTTGATTTGCTACGTGCATATTTGCATCAACAGTGCTTCACAGACTTTCCTGAAAGATAGGACATCAGCGTTGCGCTGGCAAACAACCCATCAAGCATCTCTATATTTTGGGGATTTCATTGAAAGAAAGGCATAGAAGAAATGCAGACACGAAGAAGCGGCACCTCACAGTCCACGTAAAACAATAAAAATCGCCACAACGAGTCAACGAGATAAATTGAAGGATATTCGCGAGCAACATTTGAGGGTACCGTTGAACAACACTTTACAAAATCAGTTAACGCGGCCAAGAATGATGCGCTTTGCGTGACACCGGGCGACGAACTTGCACGGTTTGCGCCATCTAATGTTCCACTTGTACCAAAGCTGGAAAAGTTTTCATTCTCAACCTCTCAACCTCGGCGCGCAAGACGGCCACTTCCTGGGCCTGGGCCTTGGCAATGTCCACCAATCGGCGACGTTGAACAATGCCCTTGAGCCGTTTGTCAGGGGTATCCTTCGCGCGTACGGTAGCTGTACAAAAAGGCAAGCATACATGATTCTTCGTAGTCAAGCTATTGATTTGCATTTGAACATACAGGCGAGACGAACCGGGAATATGTTGGAATCGTGCGATTACGGGTTTCAAAACCTTGCGGTGATTCAAAGTGCTTTTCGTAACACATCAAATAACATTGAGAATATATGCTCTGTTTCGCAGAGTTCGATTCATCTTTCACTGGACACGCCATCGAAAATCTGATTTCATCAAGCACGCATGTTCGCCTATATTTAAAAAATTTCTTAACCCGGACCTTCGTGTTCCCTATTTGAAGTAAAAACCGAAGCCCAGCGTTTCACAAAAACTTTCTGAATGTTAGCGCTTCGGAAGAACGGACTAAACTGCTCCTTGCAAAAGGCACGAAAAGTTCACAAACACGTTGAAGAGGTTGACGAACATACCGTTGACATCAGCAATGTTCTTTCTTTCTGACACTGAGACGTGAAGTTCTTCCAAGATCTTGTCGAGTTCTCTGTTTTCGTGTTCGCGAGTTCGCACTGTTCGCATCAATTGTTGTTGCTGAAGTGAAACACAAAAACGTGTGCTTTTTAGCAGCCACGTACGAGTGCATTCATTGTTGTGCAACAATGGTTAATTCATTGTTGCGTAAAAATAGAATAACGTAAACCAGGTTTTTTTTAAGGAAAATGTTAGGAACCGGGTTTGGATCTGTAAGGACCCGATTTCTCTGATGCTAGGGACCCGATTTTCTCTGATTTTAGGGACCCGATGATAATTTTATCTGATTCTAGGGACCCGATTTGAAATTCTAGGGACGCGATTCGGGTCCCTAAAACGCCTTAAAAAACCCTGATGTAAACAGTAGGTACATTGAAGAAACGTGTCAGCAAATTTATTGATGGTTTCGTATTTGGTCAATGCATGAAAGGGTATCTACGTTAAGTTCTACGAAGCAACTGAGGTTTATACTCACCAAAGCGTTTTTCTGTTCCACGTTCCGATCCAGCTGTTTATCTTGCAGCGCTAACGTCTGTTCAAGAACTGCCACCTGCTTTGCTTGCTTGGCAGCGTTGTTTTCTTCGTTCAAGAACTGAATATAAGACGAGGAATTGTTAAGGAATAACCATCTTCGAAGACTAGGCTACTATTGCTATTTTTGTCAATATGCACCCGTGCACACCCGTTGCCAGCCGAAGCTGCTTGGGTACTTTCCAAGTGGGTCGGGGCCAAAGCTTATTGACGCTCTTTACTTGCATTTACTATCTTTCAAAATGGAAGCTTTGCACCCACCTTGGGAAAGATTTATTTTCGAAACCCAGCACATCCTACGTGGAAGGAGATTTCTTTTTACCTACTCAAGCAACATGAACAACAACCGACTGCACTCATTTACTTAAACAACTGCACTCATGCACAGCCTTTTTGTACCGACTCACAAGCCCGAACATAAAATCGTTTGTGGGTTAAAGGCAGATCAGGAAGTATTAGTATTTGTAATAGCACGCACTGGTAAAAACAAATAATGACAATTAAATAAAAAGAAAAATCAAAAGGTAGAAATCACAATGCCACTCAGGCAGGGGCGTCGTGATCGCAAAAATTTGTTTTGGGGGGAAGCTACAATTGTCGAAAAGAAATGCCAAGAAGGCGATTAGGTCATCGACTTTTGTGCACCGCAATTAATATATCTTCCTTATTCGCTCATGACTGTGGACATTGAAGAATATCAAAAAATGTTTTTCATTTGTGAAAAGCGATTTGTTGTTCCAAACATTTTCTTACAAGCACGACACCCTCGCACTTGGGCAGTAATCTTCTCTGCACCAGTTTTGCAATCTTTTTAATGCACTTTCAGTTTCTCAACCCACTGCAAATACCTAGCTACTTGATAAGTGAATGCTCTTTTTGCCAGGTTTTCGCCTCGCCAAATGCGGGTCTGTCTGACCCAATTGCCCGGTTGGAAAGTCGCACTCGATCCTGTTTGAAATGAACTGATTCAAAAACCCTGCTGGTGCAAAAGCGCGCAAGTGGTTGGTGGCAAAAGTCTTTTTAAGCAGCATAGTTGAATCGCCAGAAGAGCCGTTCGTCGAGAGCACTCGAACTTGTTTACACCTGAACTGTCGGCACAACCGTTGTGATGACAACATCGAAAATCCCGACGCTGGACTGCCCTCAGGCGGTGCTTGTTGCTCAGCTGAGCTCGAGAAACTCTATTTATACATAGCGTTGCGTTGTTTGGTTTTGCTGCTAGTGCTTCATGGGCTGCGTTCGGCGAACGTGCCGATGATCAATGGCAAACACCAATCAAAGAGCGATTACACGGTGCAAGGTAAGCCGTGACGGGATCTGGTCTCGATAGAACACAATCTGTTGTTGTCCAGGTGTATTTCAAAAAGCAAAATAACTGGAAAAGGCAAATAAATACTGTTTCTAAATGAACCGCACTTCCGTTAAGTTTCGCGCTGAAACGAGGCACCGTTTTAATAAATACTTGCAAGCTCTTTTTCCAGCAACTGTTTTTGTTTAAAAAATGCCGCAAGAAACAGTAACATTGAGGAGGTTATTCAAAGATTTGTCCCTCGTGTTACTGTGCTTAGTTGATTGTGTGAAGTAATTCTAGTTGGTGATATGAGTCCATCGTTTTGAAACTATGAGTGCAGCTAATTAGATAGCCCAAAGCTCCGAGAGCCTTTGTCAAAACAACTCACTGATACTCCATTGTCTGTCGTCGCCAAGGCGGTAACTTGTGCTTCGGGTGATGAAAGATCTTAACATTACGCGAAATCTGTCCACCAAACGGTTTTGGAGAAGAGCTCTAATTTTGTGCAACCCCAGGCGTCATTTAACGTTGCTGCGTCACTGCCACTTGTCGAAGAGAAACGTGTCGGGCGGTAAATGTTCGGCCGCAGGTTTTCAAAGATAACAAACGTTGCCGGATTAAGAAGAAACTATAGCTTGCTTGATCAACAATCAGTTGAATGTATCCGAAGCCGAGAATCACTGGCGATTCGGTGCTTTTTCCGGAAACGCTTCTGTGGAAACGCGTAAAATTGGCGTGCTTGCAGTTTCCAAGTGAACACCTTTGCTGGGAAACTAAAATATTCTTTTTTAACTTCACAGCTCTGAATGACCGCTGCGCTGTTGTCCTCAGCGCACCAACCAAAGTCGTAGCGAGCGAAATCATCCTCCTCGTTGACAACATTGGCGTAGCCAGGGGGCCCCAACCCCAATGTTTTAGCATATCTATAGTCGTTTAATGCTTTGAGAGGCGGTGCCCCAAACAAAATACTTTTGCTCGCCTAAAGTCTAAAGTTTTGGCTCCCCAAAAATTTTTGGCTGGCTCCGCTACCGGTTGACAACCTTTCTACTCCGTTATCTTCCGAAGAAGGACCTCAAAACGATCCCGGTCATAGTGTGCAGTTGATATACTTCGTGCGCCTTTGCTGTCCGAGCTAAAGACCGTTTCGGACACTGACCGCTTGAAGTTCTTTGGTGAGCTTGAGCATCTGTATGTGTCGGGCCTTGTTGCGCAAGTCCTCCATTTGCATCAGCATTCGCTTGCGGTCCCACTCCAGTTGATGGATGCCTTTCTTGAAGTCCTTGCTTTCCGTCATGGCCGCAACCTTGCTCTCTCCTAGTGTCTGCTCGAAAAAAAAACATTGAACAACCGTTAGATTATGAGCATGCAGAGACAGTCGATTCTGGCGATAACACCGGAAAGAACTAGGTTTAGGAAAAGCTGTGAGATAATCATCGCAGGCCCGTAGCCAGGTTTTAGGGTGGGGGGGGGGTAAAATGCATTTTTAGGGGGAAATATTTTTGTTTTTATTATAGGTTTAAAACAAAATTTTATGGGCACAACAAAATTTGGGGGTGACCAAAAAATTCGGGGGGCGCTGCCCCTGAATGGCCCTACGTGGCTACTGGCCTGAGTAATCGGCAATGTTTTTCAAGCAAACAGAATGAAGTCTGTTGCATTTTTTATTAGTGGCCTGTCAGATACTTAGATAGCTACAAGGTCAGGAGGTTTCTGTATGGTGCTGCCCGACTGACGCAAGCAGTCATAAACGAAACGTCTGTCGGAATCAAGTTAATTGTATTTCTGATTCACAGCGATTCAGCTCCTAGTCTTTCGCACACAAAGGTAGGATAATTTTAAGTGATCATATGAATGAATAGAAGCGAGTCAAACATATTTTTTGTTTCAAACAATTTATAACTCACTTCAACACGTAAGGTTAGTGAAAAAAGAAGGAAAACGGCCAAGTTCTTGGATGCGTCTGGGTTTAGTTGCATTATACAACCAAATAACGTGAACTTAACCAATATGCGCTTCGATTCTACTACTGTAGTTGTTATCTGGCAAAACGCATGAACACTGCAATTGAGTATTGGTGGATGAACTTGCAAGCGTTGTGTTAATAACTATTACCGCCATCCATAGACCCTGTAAGTTGTAAAACAGCGGTTTAAACTGGGCTCGCGAAGCACCTTGGGGAATCGACAAAGGTTTCCGAGGTGCGACGGCGAAAACGGTATTTTTTGCGTATGACGACAATGCAAATAAATTACAAATAATTAAGCCTGACTTTGGGAAGCCGGCGCGACATAACAAATTGAAGCAAAGGGTGACAACTGATGCAGAACATTTGTTGGAAGCAACTGTTGCCAAGCATCTAATTCTTGTTTCATGTCCAATAGCGATTTTATTACTGCTTCCAAGCGAATCACAAAAAAGTACGAAGATCGTCAAAAAACTTTTACAATTACCACGTTTGCAAACGTACGCTCGAGCAGGACAACGCCTTCCAGATTCTGTGAATCAAAAGCGCACTTTTGCACGAAAATCAACAGTTTTGAAAGTGGCTAAAAAGGTCTTGTTTTACCCGAATAGTTCCATTCAGATCTTCCACCACGCCCCTGTGGATCAGAATGCTGTCTGAATAATCGGGAATGAATGGTCCGCACGTGATCTCCACCCTGCCCTGCTTCAGCAAGAACTGCACCTCGAGATTGAGTGTGTTCCTCATTATGTCCTCATACAGCCTGGAAGCACAAGCGTGAGTTTCACCGGTTTTGTCGACGTATCAGTGCTTGTTGCCGAAATATCCTATGTTTGTCGGGCAATAACAACAACACAAAAGCTTTGAAAGCTTTCAAAAAAGCATCCGAACATGAGGTATGAAAGAAAATCAAGCTGAAGGCCAGGTTGAAGCGACAACGAATTGTGCAACAACTTTTTTATTCCACAGTACGCTCCGACAGCTGAGAGGAAGAGTTGACCGCACTGAAAAGGCCCGGTGTCAAGCAAAATTTCTGACCTCTGCGAATTTTCTGACCTATTATTTTTTGTCAGTTATTTTTTTCTCAGATTAAAAGCATACAGTTTGGCGATTACTTTTTTGACCGTATGTTGCGTAAATTAAAACTTTTTGGTTCGCTGTCAGATACCCACAACAAGCTAAAGTACGGGAATAACTACAGCCACTAGAAAATATTGGACTTAGTCTTGGACCTCAATTATTTTTCTTTTTCTAACCCTAATCCAAACCCTAACCCGACACACTTACCTAAACACGATTTCCTAAGCCCTAATAATCAGTTTTATCAGCGTATTTGGTATGTAGAATATTACTCAGCGCATGCGCACATGGTGTGAAGTCAGAAATGTCGCTTGACACCGGATTGAATTATTCCTATTGTCCAGCGCCTCGAATACGTCAGAACGTGGGTATGTCGCCTGACGCTTAACAAGTTCAAAGGCACTTTTACAGCATAGAAGCCCTCTACAAGCAGTTCAACAAAGATACACGTTTCCTTTTTAAACGTGACCTTGCAAAGCTTTGCGACATTTAAGTAATTGCAGTCGCAGACTTCCATTGGACTGCATTTTGTGCTTGTCTGTATGTTTGTGCCGCTTACTTCGTTTGGTGTCTCGCGATGTCCTCAATGTCGCGAAAGATTGATTCGTCCTCCTCCTGCCTCAATTGTAGGTATTGCGTCATTTCCGCCAGAGTCAGGGCGCTCTGCTTCACACGAATCTCGCTTTCAACTTTATTGCGTCTGAGAAGTGAATAACGTTTCAACTGCGGGATGATGTTATGAACAGGAAGTACGTATTGCAGACTTACACGTCGCATCCGCCAAACAAAATCTGCGCGAGGTATTCTAAACCTACTCCTGTTTCGGGTTTGATCGCTCAAACTAAACCGCAACATGATTTTCTCTGCAACAGCGATCTTCCCACAAAAACTTGATGTTATTTTTGTCATTTCAAGAACATTCCACCAACAGTGTTTCCACGGAAACGTACAATCTAAGCGATTTTCACACAACACATTTTTCGCGCACCAGGGTTGTACGGCACGCAACCTTCGAAACATTTCAACTTTGTACATTGTCAAGAACAAGCAGTGGACCTTTCATGGATATCACGCACAGGTTGCCACAACGCCACGTAAGTTTATACGAAAAGTCAACCGGAACGATATCTCGCGACTTAAGAAAATTATCACCAGCGGAGAGTGCATCGCAAAAGAAGATAATTTGTCGCAAACCTATTGATTACGAAACGTAATCAGCATCTTTTATTCAAAACCGCCAAAGTAAGCATGTACCTCGCATGGCACAACCGAGTCCAGAGGCCGCTGTCGCAGCCTTCAGGCATATTTGCTTCGTTGTCCAACTCCACAAGGGCGTCCAGAGTGACCCGTGCTTCGTCTTCTGGCCGTCCGGAACTCTGCGCCGTTCCGACATCGGCGTATGGGTTCAAACTGCTGGCTCTTTCAACGTTTCGAAAACGTTGAGGTCTAAAAAAACAAGGCTAAACTTACACCACATGCAACGTCATAGCAATGGCTCATTACTGTCAGGTTCATATCATTATCCTTCAGAACAGAGGCAAACTTTGTCAATAAGTACTGTGTGCCAGTATTTGTCAATTTGCTTGTTCTGATCACTTTGAATTGGGTAAATTGTTAACCCTATTACCGCCTCGTTCACACAGGAAAGTACACAAATTACCCACAACCACCTTAGCTACCACCAGGAAAACATCGGGCTAACAAGTGGTAACGAAGTGTTGTAAAGAATGTAACGCAATGCTACAGCATTATAAAAAAGTACGAATCGTAAAACTCAAGTCAATTACTAACCTAGGCCTTCGTTTGAACAGCTTGTACAGCTGATCGGTTAGCGAGAGGGGAACGTCCGAGAAATCGCGTTTGAAGCCTCGGTCGAGCATTTTGTCCTCAGCTACCACGCTGTCGTAAACCTCCCTGTACTCTTCCACCATGTGACGCACTTCCGCTTCGCGTTCAGCCGACTGGGCCTGCAAATCCGCGCCGGACACGTCGTTCATGTGGCGTAATTTGATTGAAATTTCGTTCGGATCATCGATTGGTTCCAAACAACGGAAACTCGCAACAGCACCAGAAACTGCGCACTTTTTCAAACCTTTCACTGAACGAGGGTGTTCAAAGTTGCAGAAACACGGGAGCGGGAAATTGAGTCGGCATTTTAGAGCAAAGCTTCGCGAGTTTCATCACGAGACGTGACTCAAACTCACCAGGCGTGCCTTCAGATTTTGGCTCTTGTAGAGGCAAACAGACAAATGAGAGGAGGACATTCAGCGGAAGGTTAAAACATTTATCACTACTGACAGTACGACACCATTTGCATATGGGAGGCGACACCACCGCCCCCCACTGGCGGCACCCTGGAATTCACCGAGTGTTTTCCGGCATATTTTTAGTGTTTTGCGGCGCTTATGCTTTAATACAGTCACCTTTGCGTTGGTTTTCAGATCGAATGCGTAGTTGAGATTGGCTTCGTGAGTTCTCAACTCGTCATCCGTCATGATAGAATGGGTTAGACGCAAAATCTTGAGCTCCTCTTGATTGACAACCATTTCAATTTTCACTTTCCTGAAAGGGAATTGTGAAATTGCGCACAGGGCGTGTAGTATTGAAAGCATGAAGAATATCACCAGCGCGCGTGCAACGCAAATCCAACTTGAGTCAATTGAAAAAACAAAATAATTAGTTTACGGGTCAATTTCCTCATTTTATATCACTAAATCTCAGCTTCTGCAGTCAGAAGAAATCTGCCACGCTGGGCGGGTGGAAGTCCTTTCGAGAGGGGAAAGACGGTAGGCTACTTCGTAGACACAAAAGGAAGCATAATAATCACCAAACTTAAAAATACCAAACTGCGATTGCATTTCCGAAAACAGCGACACCACGGGAGCATAAACATCATGATACGAAAAAAATCAATGTGGGACAACAAACGATTTTTGAATTGCTGATGAACACAGAACCACATCTTAGAATGCAAAAGCATTAAACTTTGACGTTTGCCTATTGCTGGAATATGTGTCAATTCAGACGTACATTCAGTTTAACTCAAAAATGATGGTTTGGTGATTTTAGGCATTCGTTCTACGCGTTTCTGCTTCGTAAAGCCTGTTAAATCTTATTACAGCATGTGATGTATGTTAGCAAGAATGATTGATTGTCAATCGAGATAAATATCTTCAAAACAGAGCGAAGTGAATGCAATAATGCAGGAAATTTTGCACTGACGTTTCACCTACAACGCCCACCTGTTGTAAAGCTGTGTAAGAGACTCATCAAAGCTGACCATGCCGTCCACGTTCGTCTGCTGAAGCTTTTTCAACTCGTTTTCCAGATTCTTCCGATATTTCTCGCGCTCTTCTTGTAGTTCTGCATCAAGAGTCACGAAGTAACTGTAGTGCTATATCGCCATTTTCACTGCCCCGACGGAAGCGTTACAGTTCGAGGTTAGATTTTACTTCAATCCACCAACTTTGCCGGCACGGCATTGTGGTGGTGTGTTCGCATGTAACAGCAAACTAATTTGTTCCGGGTTGAAAGAGGTGTCGTTGTTATACTGTAGTGAAAGAAAAGATCCTCCCATCTCATTGCTTTAGTAGAATCGCGCGTCGACCAATAGTGCTCAGATTCAAAACAATGTAGCAAGAAGCCAACTATTTCTTGAACAGACCAGCGGAGAAAGTGACGAATACTGCAATTCGATGCTCGCCTTTTTCTTGAGCAGGACCACAGGTTCTGAATCCAAATCAACATTTTGCGCATTCTTGTTCAGCTTCAAATAACGTAGGTAATACAACCAATCACACTTTTGTTTTGTTCTTCTGGTGGCTGGAGATATGCAGTATACGGAATCATCAGCTCATTTGTACAATGATCAAAATCGCCACAAAATTTAATTCGCTCAATGTCTTCGCATTCAAAACGAACACCAGATTGAAAATAAAACGAAACGTTTAACTGCGACGTTTCGAAGACGGTAAGCAGTTTTCAAACAAGATTCTAAAGATCGCAAGACGAAACAGTCAAACCAGTCAGAGCCAATACACTGCATACACGCACACTGCACAAACATATGTTAGTCATGCGAACCATTTCTGCAAGAACTTGGCAGGATTTTGATACCTTTTTTTTTCTTTTCGTAATCTTTAGCCTTCTTTTTTTCTTCGTCCGTCCAGTCTTTCTCGAGTTTTTCAGTGACGCAATCCG
>Ga0210059_1017417_pt1 | contig 10239 bp, 5 predicted proteins | sample Ectturendosymbi2_FD_188042 | JGI IMG/M metagenome (GOLD analysis project Ga0210059, IMG submission 188042) | Ecteinascidia turbinata endosymbiont from Florida, USA - Sample 2 (SPAdes) (version 2) | ecosystem: Host-associated > Tunicates > Ascidians > Unclassified | place: Key West, Florida...
CATGCGCGGACACACGAAATCCCTTGACGCGAATGACAAGTTGATACAAACCAGATCTCACGTACGGAATGCAATAGCGAGTAGGGAACGGCAAGTCGTAATGCGAAAAGTTAAATCCACTATACTGCCACTAACTGATGTCTGAGCGAAATATGTTCGCAGATCGCCCCCTGGATTCGCCCCTGTAATGTAGCCGTACATACAGCTCCGTTTTCATCCACTTACCTGTGAAAACGTAGCTTTTCTACACTTCTGAATATTAAAACTAAATTTAGTAATGAATGTGATTGTGAAGTTGACTTGAGATGTGCATTACCTGCTCCAAAGCCTCGAATTAAATTTTTGGTTTCAACACAACAGCTACGTCCTTCTCATTGACAAAGGTTCATTGCAAATAGATTGTTGCCCTGTTTTAATGCCTTTTGAGTTTGCAATAAGATCGGGCGCGGTTTTAATGGTATCGTCAATGCGGCTTGTCTAAGAAAGTTTAAGAACCCCAGCTCTACACCGACACACAGAGACCTGTTCAGCGATCGTAAAGTCCTACACTACATGTCTGGTCATTGGAACTAGCTGACGAAACATTGAAATTGGTTGAGACAGTTTTATAAAAAGTAAACTCTAACCGGGTCGAGTGTGTTGAAATGAAACCTTCGAAACATGTTTTTATTTTATATTTGTAAATTTCACGAATTTTGGGTAAGTGAAATCGAACCCAACTAGTAAAAAATATCAAAGAAACAATATTGCGAAAGAACTATTTGTCCGAATACTGTTAAGAATAACAATTTATCGGAATTTGTTCTACAGTTGACGACATGCGCAGTGACAGCTCAGCAACCACGTGCAAACTGCAAATTTTTGCGTAGCTGCGTTTGTTGATAGGGTTTCGTTGACAGACACAAGACAAGGGTACTGCTGGTTGGTTCAATCAACTTGGTTGTAACCCTATAAGTATCGCGCACGCCACTTTTTTTGCAAGATGCTCTGCCACTCTGCAAATCCATAACTCGCCAACCGATTGATCTAGAGAGCTCTTTAAACCCTCTACGGATTCGGGAAGTCTTCTAGTTTAGTTTTAAAAATTTTTTTTAGTTTTGGGTGTCTTGTGAGTGACGTCATAATAGGAGCAAGTTTCTGCGCCTTTTGGATGAGGTTACTTGGCTCTGGGCGCCAACCCAGCGAGCTATTTTTTGGCTCAAGTTTATTTTGTAAACTAGGCTATCATCCGAGTCTCTAGAGCCTTTGATTGGCTTTCTAGCGTATCTAGAGCCAAAATTATGGCTCAAAAACCAAAACGTGGGTAAAAATTCAAGTCCCACAAAAGGTAACCTTGGCCATTTTGGCTAAAGACCGTAACGCGACAGCCGATTGAGCAAGAGAGCTGTTTAAATCCTCTTTTTCAATCCTACTGCAGTTTAATCAAGACCTAGTCTATTGTGTGAGAAAGTAGCAAAACACTGCACATGTAAAAGGTTAATTTTTTTATAAACACAGACATATAAACGCGATACGTACCAGCGGTAAAGTGAAGTATCCGTTTGGAACGAGATTGTTTCCAACGCCAAAACAATTAGGTTGATAGATAGACGTGCAGTTTGGTGAGCATAGACACTCTCCTTGCAATGCTGAGTTACCGCACGAATTAGAAAGATTTGAACAGGCTAATGATGAATCGGGATGCCGAACCCAGACTTGTCCAACACTGATTAAACATATTGCGCATGATGTACAAGCAAAACAACTTTTAGCGTTTTTTTTTTGCATTAATCGGGTAATGGCAACGAGTGACTGGATTTTTGTTTCTTCTGGGCGATTGAGGTTTAGGCTCTTGCACCCTTGTTCAGTGATTAATATCTTTTTGCTTAATGAAGTTACCGCTATTCTAACACTGGATATTTCTTGCTTGTTTTGTTCATCAACATACATTGTTCAGGTTTCCAAATCGAAAATAAACCCGATGACCTAAACTCTTTAACAGCAGCCAATCGAGCAGTTCCTTTTCCAGTATGAGCGCAGGTTGACGCTCCCCCTATCAACAACAATGTCTCTCTACTGCTCATTTGTCGCTACGGACCTGCAAATAGTTATGACTGAAATGGCGGTTAAAAGTAATCGGATATATCAGTCGTCGGGACATGCTACCAATAACCGTTTTAAGCCGTGTTTGGCAATTGAAAAAGAGCAAAACTCTCGGGTTTCTTCTTCCTCGAAAAAACACAATCTGGTTAAGTGATCGAATTGTTCAAAACCACATTTACACTGTCTTAACGGTTACAAGACCCCTTTGAAAGCAAGGAATTTTACATTACAATTTCTGTTGGGGGCCCCTTTGAAAGCAAGGTACTTACACATTACAGTTGCTGTTGGGGCCCCTTTGAAAGAAGAGTATTTACAGAATACAATTTCTTACAGGGCCCTTCAATGAAGTTTAAAAGCAGAACACTTACACATTTCAGTGGCTGTTGGGGGCTCTTCGAAAGCAGATAACCTTCAAATTGCAGTTGTTGTTGGGGCCCCGTTGAAAGCAAAATACCTGCACATTACAGTTTCTGTAGGGGGGCCCTTTGAAAGTAGAGTACTTTCTTATGATCTGCTTTGCAGCACATTATATGAATGGATAATAAGTTTTTCACCAAAAATAAGGAAAAATTATGCGCGGACGCCTCAAGGGGGGAAACATCAAAGAAACAACATTAATCATTTAAGGTTTACTAGTGAGAGCTCTTGGAAGTGAATTTCAGTCTCGTGTTCATCTAAAGAGGATCCTGTTTGTATACTTAAGATTACAAAGTGAACAACACAGCGGTAAAACTTTCAATTCAACAACTTACAAGCTACATCTATGAGCAATGAAACTGCCCCGCATAGAAGATTTAGTCACCTGGCGTTGCACACATTTCTCGGAAACAAGTAACGAATCGAAGGGATATGTTTATTCGCAGAGGAAAACATAACGGCGAATCCATCGAAGGTTACATCTGAAAATATAGATTGATATGAGAGATTGAATTCAGCAAAGAAAAATGTATGCCTCTTTGTTGCGATAATGTGTGGATTAAAAACCCACGGTACACGAGGTAGAAGCAAATGTTTTGACGCTTGGATTAATCTGACTGATGCTGTACAATGTATGGAATAGGTTTTTCATATTTGGGGGTTTTTCATTGCTATTTATCTAGATTCAAAAACCCACATACTAAGGCCACCGCGTCAAATAGGGTTAGTATTTTGGTTGTTACCAGCTTATAAGAATTGAAGCATTAAAGGTACTGTAACGTGCGGTGCACAGGTATATCTAATGCATGGTATATCGTGGCCTCTCCGTTTACATGGGCTGATTTTTTTAAATCCATCTGAAAAGCAATGCGTAGTGGAATATAATGAACAAAATTTTTTGATAATTGCTTTTTTGATCTACCGGTAATCGCAAGTGACTGGCGGTAGCCGTCTTTGAAAAAATGTCAGTCTTCACTGCTACTGGAGAAAACTCATTTCAGTCTGCGGCGTGTCTCCGAGTGATACTTAAATTGAATATTATGAAGAAATGCGCAATTACTAATGTCTTTTTAAATGCTGAAGTAAGGTGATTTTCTGAAATTGTTAATGTAAAACTTAAACTGAACAAATTTGATTGCAGGTTCGCCATTAGGTTTTGATGGATAGCGAGGGAAAAAATTTGGGGCCATTATCAGACAAAGACCAGAAAACGTCATCACTCATTTCCAGCAGGGTGGTCGGTGCCCTGTTTCTAACATAATATCCACTAGTTCGTTAAAACAACACTAACATCTAACTTCAGTGTTTGTATTTTTACCAAACAGGCCAAAAAGGCATAAATATATGCAAACCTATCGTACTGAAGTGACTTGTGCCTTTCATTTGTATAACCTCTTTTCTGAGCAAAGATTGTTAGATACAACTTCAGGTAATTCAACCACCTTTTTCATATTTTTATTTCAATAAAGAAGTTTTGGTAATGTGCAGGCATTTTGCTAATCTGAACAACTTCATTATGATTTTTTAAATTGAAGTTTTGTTACAATGCGGGTAAGCATAATTATGAAGCTAAAGACCTCAAAGTTTAGGAAAATTTAATCATAGAATCAGCTTATAACATCATTCATTCACCAAAACAAAAATTTGAAGAAGCAATTTTAATGGTAACTTTGAAATCAAAATTTCTGTTGGAAATTCATTTAAAAGTTTAAGGACGCGATAGATATGTGGAATCACGTGTGAAATTTAGTTGTAATTACAAGAAAAAGAAAACACTTACTTGTTGGATTAGTGTACGTCCAGAATAGATGAGATAAAACTTTCGCTTTGGGGACATTCCCCCTTCGGTCGATATCAGCAGTTTGGTTGTGTGTAGCGTTGATCGTGATCTGATCAAGCTTCGGCGTTATAGTTTCTGGAATTTTCCACAATGGTAAAATTTCAAGATTTAAGGACTTGCGGCATAAGTTTAGAAACTTAAAAGGTATTTCATCCTTCTGTTTTGTGTTGCCAAACGTTCGAAAAAAAGTTTAAAGAAACCTACTTCACAACTTGGATAATGCGGAATGCAGGGACAGTAACCCAAATGACAGAGCCTTACCGGTCCGCATCCTGACTGATCGTGTATTCTTTGTTCGAGATGCTTAATAAACTGAAACTAAGATTGCTCTACACCAGGAGTGGGCGAAATTTTTAAGGGCCACTTTAAGATTCACCAAATCGCGTAATATACGAGATAAATATTTAATACTTAAAATCAGTGGAGCAGCCAGGCTTTTGCTAAGGAGACATGCCGAACCTATAAGCAAAACGGATTAACAGGAAAGTGTCTTTGTACCCAGCGAGTTTCGCAATGAGGTATAAATTTACTTTTTTTGCTAGATGTCAATATTGCCGTGTGGAAGAACCTTCACAGAAAGCTGCTCGCTGCGCAGACCGCGAATTAAAAACAAATGTATAGGTGGTTGCAATGCGCCGGAGACCACTGAATTAAGCACTTTTTAAATTAAGCACAAAAGTAGTAGTGCGTACATATTGCTAAGTGTGCAGTATGTGTGCTCTTGTCTGCACGTCTCCGCAGGCACCACTCATGTTGCCGGCTCCATCGCACACTTGTCCCGGTGGAAAGTTGAAGTGAAGTCCAAGTTGCGACAAATTTGTTAATATGCAATCTGCTGGACTGGAGCTTCTTCATGGTGACAGCAAAGCGGCACGAAGCGGGAAATTTCTTATGTATCTTTATGTTTTTGGCAAAACGGAGAAATAACCTGAGCTGCTCAATTACTATGTTTACATGGCCAGTTTTGCGTTGTCTCGTTACCATATATGGATGAGTGGTCTGGTTCTGAACGTGATTTGCTGAGTCAACGCCTTGAACGAGCCAATGCATTGGTCACCTCGACAGGAAGACGTCTCGTTATGAAGTGTACGTGGTCTCGTTCGCGCGGTACTGGGCTAGCACCTAGCACGGCTAGCATTCAGTGCCTGTCTCCAGATAAGGTATGACTACACCGTTTTTCTTATTAGTGTGTTGAGTTCAGTTTTAGAAATGCAATACCAACATAATTACCATGTAGCCGACAAGGCACGTCGGCGAGGATGGGTAGTTTTACAATAGATAGCAGTTTAGGCTTTGGGTTGGCAGTGTTGTTAGGATTTCTTATTTTGAAGGCAAGAATATTAACCAAACGTTCACAAATCACCCCTGGAAACTGTTTGCTTCTGCATTTTACATGTCATTAAAGAAAATTGAGTGCAATCATTCTCTGCCATCAGTGGTGATAGAAGTAAAAGATAGCCTACTACAGCAACTAAAAAAAACGTTTTGAAATGCAGGCTATGTGCCAGTTTTAGATATCCCTTAATGTCTAAAAATCAAACATTACTGAGAAGATGCTTATTCATTATAAAGGGTGAAAGCTGTGCACAACATATGATAAGAAGGTCTGTTTAAATACAAACATATATTTTAAATAGGCTACTGATGAACTGGGAGTGGCTTGGCAGTGTTAGGAATAGTTGTTTTGAAAGTAAGAGCCCTTGTGTATTATACTAATCTTCACAGATCAGCCTTGCAAAGTTTGGGCAACTTTCTGGCATCAGTGGTGGTAGTAGTAGAAGATATATAATTATTTCACTAGCTCCTTGAAAAAATGTCACAGGATATATTTTGTATAACAAGTACTGAATGCTTTGTATTCATCATGTGACCTTAGGCTATATGTGTAAGTATCAGTGTAAATTAAATATATTTTGACTTATGAAAAGTTCCACCTAGCCACTTTCAGACACATGCAATATTAACGGGTGATCTCCAAAATGTTTTTCAGCATTGTGCTTAGAAAATCTGTGTCAAATTTGTATGACTGTAACTTTGCACATGTGACATCAACGCATGCTGTAAACGTCAGTGCGCGTCTGCTATGGATGGATTTTACAGGGATGCAGCATGATCCATAATTCACAGCACCAACTCCATGAGAGGCATGAACAGCAATTGCCAAATTCGTGAAATCTGTACATCAGTGTACATGCTTTCCAACTCCATACAACCTTTATTCACGAGCCTCACAGTGGATGTTTACCGACGCGTCTGCTACACGTGAATGACTTCAGACCAGTGATGCCAGGTGATTTTGCAAAGACAAGCAAGTAAATTTGAAAAACAAGCCAAAAATAGGTAATTTAACCGAAAAACAAGCCCAACATGCGTTGGCAGGAAAATTCAACAAAACGAAAAATCAACAAGATAATCAAGTAAAAAAGCAGAGAGGTAAATCCGAAAAAACAAGCCCAAAAGGAGCAAATTTTCATAAAAACACGCCGAATATGACTTTAGCAGTAAATTGAAACAGCAAAAGTGCCATAAATTAGAAAAAAGCTATCCGCAAAACAGAAATCTGCAAAAAAATCCCAAAAAGCAATCACATTGCAATGAAAACAAGCCCGAAAACAAGCAACCCGCAAGTCTTCAAAAAAAACAAGCCCAAATTCGCGGGAAAACCACAAGGTTGGCAACACTGCTTCAGACATGTAAACCGAACCGTACATTGACGTCAGAACGGGCTGTCTCGTTTTGACGGACCGTCGCTTGACATGTAAATGTAGTAAATGTGACCAGGGGCGGCTCGTCTAGACGGGCTGCCGGGCTGCAGCCCTCCCTGAAAAATGTGAGACAAAAGATTCCGCCAAACGGCCAAACTCGCCTTGTGATTAGATTTAGTTACGAAATTTCACAACACAATCATTTTCGGTACTCCTGACACCATTTTGGCTCAACGTTTCCTAGGAATCCAACGAAACCAATGTTTCGCTCTTTACCAACGACGCCGCTCATGCGATGACGTTTTCAGCACACTTGCCGATTAATTTGGCAATTTCGGGGCTGTCTTCGGCACTGCCCTAAAGGAAAGAAACCAACCATTTGCTACAAGAAATGTGGTGGCATATCCGCCTATCGCAAAGCGTTTTTGTTGTTTTGACGGTGAATTTTTGAAGAGAAAACGAAGGAAATATGATCTCGATTGTTTTTTACTACCTGATTTTCTTGGATAATGAATTTTATAATTAAGTTTAACAATGCTTTTACTAGTACTTTGGCGAATTTGGATTCAAATCTGGTCGCCAACCTCGGGCTGCGAAAACGCAGCCCTTCGTTTATCTGCACCAGTGCGGCTTGCAACAGTAGGCTAAGCTGATGAGCTTTCTAGGGTTGGCGTTTGAAGATGTACGGCAGTAGTTGGTGGATATCATTCTTGGACAACAAAAGGTGTGACTGATTTAAAACTTGAAATGTGAAAATTTTGAAGCATGAGAAATCTGGCAAGCCTGTAAGCATTCAAGTAGACCTTTTATTTTTTGGTAGGGGTGAACGTTGCAGCTGTAATTGATTCAGGAGAGGATACAAACTTTTACTGGTAAAGCATAGCAATCCAGTTAAAATAAACAGAAATTTTGTGTAAAATCACAAACTGTTTGCAATGTTTTGGAAAATTTAGCTTCATTTGAAAGAACAGGATTAAAGTACCAGCTCAAAGAAAGTGGCTCTAGCCTAGGTCTGCTGCCATGACACGGTTTGAATAAAATGCTAAGCTTTGTCTTGCTAACAATAACGCCTTAGTAGTCGAGCGGACTGTTCCAAGTTTAGCATGTGAGTGGTGCTGGGTTCGACTCTCGCCTTTGGAGCTTTGGTGGCAGTGGTTATGCGTCATACTTTTGATGGGACCAGTTTAATTCTTTTGTGTTCGTGTTTACGCTTTAGTGATTGGAGTTGGTTTCATTAAACAGCAGTGAATGTTTTCTATGTATCAATAAAGGCAACTGAAAATTACGGGTTTGATAAGATTAGGACCGCTAGAGTGACTGGAAACGCCGCTAAATATAAAAACAGTCAGGGCGACAATCCTATATGTTCAACCAGAGGCAAAATTTCGCAGCCCTCCCGGCCATTTTCACCACGAGCCGCCACTGAATGTGACCATTATTTAAATACCTCGTCTACTGCTGCAAAGAAGTAATTCACCTTTGCCACATCTTTCACAATTTGATTTTGAAATTTTTTTGTGAAGCAAGCTGACTATCCTGTCTGGGGCGTGCTGGCTGATGTATGAAGCATGACGTGCAGCATTCTTAAACCAGTCAGTCGTATCTTCGTCAGCAGCACCTAAAGCATACCAGTAGTTTTTATGCAGCTCTAAAATCTCTGTCATTGTGATCGGATTCATCAGTGCGAAAGCGACCGCAGTCTCTGTGACAACATAGAGGTAGATCCTGACGACCGCAAAACTCAATAACTTTGATTACGTATCTCAGTCGAACTTTTTTTGGAACAATGATTATTTTCTACTTTCGGAAAGCATGTTTCTAATGTCTCTACGTTTCCTTAATTTGTGCGAAGAATAGAGTTTGCAACCTCTCACCTTCAAGAATGTTTAAAGATTTGTCACCTTACATGCTTCGTGACTGTTTAAAAATGTAGAAATTTCCTTGGTTAATAACATGGGTTTTAATTCATTGTTTCGGAAAACTGCTAGTTGGTGGAATTCATTGCCTGTTGCTGTCAAATCTTCTACTAGTTTGTCCACCTTTAGACTACCTCTTGAAACTTTTTCTGTAACTCAAAACGAAACTGTTGGCATCTTCAGGGTTTTGTAAAGGCATTTTATGAGTCCAAAACGGACCCATAGAATAAGTGGCTTACTTTCACATTAAATCTGGACAACCACGAAAAGTTTTAGCTGAATTGAATTGTTGCTTCAATTAACGTCCCAAACAGATTCGCCTCATACCAAATAAGTGCAGTACAGGCAGTAGCCTCGCTTGTTCATCATAATCTTCTCTGAAATCCCGTGCTACGTAACAACTGACAATTTGAGAGCTCTTATGAGAAACAATTATGCTACGTAATAAATAACGCTTTGAATACGCCACTGAGTCTGGCGTTTTTAGCAAACCAAGTCTTTTCCACGGTGTCACTGTTTTAGCAGTGTTGCCATTTAAGCTGTTTTGCTGCTAGATTTAGCAGGCTTTTCTCACTGTTAGCTGGAAATTTTTCAATCTAGCAGCTAGCAGGTTTTCTCGCAGGATTTTGAAAAACGTTTAGCAGGTAACAAATTCCTAATAAAAAAATTGTGTGGACAGTTTTTGTTGATAATCTTTTAACTTTTCCTCCTTGTTAATCGAAAAATACTTTGTCTTCTTGACGACGCTTTGAAGTGGTCAACATCAGGGCCAAGTACAAGCTGCTTCAATCATTTCGAGTTTTTATTGTGACGCAACCAACATGCTTCAAGCATAATCGCATCATAATAACAAGTAGTCTACTGTAACTACTAACTAGATCAGCGTGGTCCAAACCCTGGCACTATGGGGCGCCATTCGTGAAAATATTATATCTGAAAGATTTAGCACAAAAACTGCTATCTCTGCGAGCATTTAGCTATCTCTGTGCAGAGATAGCTATCTCTGTGTGCATTTAGCTATCTCTGCACGCATTTAGCTATCTTTGCGCATATTTAGCTATCTCTGCGCAGAGATAGCTATCTCTGCGCGCATTTAGCTATCTCTGCACAGAGATAGCTATCTCTGCACGCATTTAGCTATCTCTGAACATGTATAGCTAAATCTGCATGCATATATAGTGCTGAAGCGTGTCGGAGGAAAACATGGTATCCTGTCTGAAGAAAAACTTGGTGTTCTGTTTCAGTAATCCAGACAAAAGCTAGGCTACTGCAAGGCATG
>Ga0210059_1017418_pt1 | contig 10238 bp, 4 predicted proteins | sample Ectturendosymbi2_FD_188042 | JGI IMG/M metagenome (GOLD analysis project Ga0210059, IMG submission 188042) | Ecteinascidia turbinata endosymbiont from Florida, USA - Sample 2 (SPAdes) (version 2) | ecosystem: Host-associated > Tunicates > Ascidians > Unclassified | place: Key West, Florida...
CTGTCACAGGCTGCTGTCCGGCCTTCTTTTTAGCCGAAAAGCTATCCTCGATGTCCTGTGTCAGCAGGGTGACCTGGTCTACGGTCGACCTCCCGTGTCGAAATCCCGCCTGCTCCTGTGGAAGCAATGGGTCGATGATTGGTTCGACACAAGCATAGATGAGTCGCTCGGGGATTTAAAAGGAGACACATAGCAGGGATATGGGACAGCAACTCTTTGGTTCCCCCAATGGCTTTTCAGGCATAGGGAAAGCAACTATTAGTGCCAGTGGCGTACGCAGAAAATTTTCATGGGGGGTTTCATTCAGTGGCATAGGGTAGTCATTTGTATTTGGTGTGCGGTGTTTGTGACGTCACAATTTGACGTCATAGTCCTGTTTCCAAACCAACCTTTTGGCGAAGTTTGCTGACATAATATGCACGTTTTTCTATACATCCGCTCTCCTCATTTTGTGTCATTGCACTGAATATACACTATTAGCGCTCCAAGTTAGGCTATCGGAGGAAAATACATCCAACGCTACGATACAGCAGTTCGTAACTGCAAAAATATCAGGCGGTGCGTTAAAACGGGAGTACAACACACTCATCAATTCGTCAGAGCAATTTCCAGCGGAAAAACGAGGCTGCGCTAATGTCTTGTCGAATACGAGCAGTCGAGCATAGAGTAAGCGCGGATGGACTGGCTGGCGCACACACCGGTTTGCAAGATCGAATCTTGCTAAACTACACAAGAATTGAGAATGCGCATCGGCTCCGGAGCTCCTTTTTCATGAACATGGCTCCAGCTCCAGAGCTCATGGTTTTCATATGTGTGGCTCCTGCTCCGGAGATGTGGCTGATGAAGAATGCTACAACTTTATTCTTCTAAACTGTCCTACAACAAATAATTTTAAATTTCATGTTGTTTAACAATTTGGCATTTTGCCCGGTGTGGCTTTTTTTGACGTTTGACTTTTTTCTCAAAAGGTGACCGGCAACCCTGCGGCTGCCAACATTCTTACTCCCAAAGGCAAAAATTGCCCTAAGGTTTCCGAGGTAAATGACCGATTCGCCAGAGTTGTAAATGGGCTGGGTTTTGAAGCCCGAACCCGTCCCGAGCTCGAAATCACAAGCCCGAACCCGGCCCGAGCCCAACATTTATTTTTGAAGCCTGATTTACGCCAGAAAGCCAATTTTGCCGAGTGAGTCAAGATAAACGCAACTGCGCAGTATCGCAAAACCTAGTGTACGCAGAACCGTTGCCAGAAAGTTTTCAATTCGGGGGCTTTGCATTTGCGTGGGGTGGCTTGACATTCTAAAAATTGACAAATACTTAACTGATTTGTAGAGTTTCCTGTTTCAATTTGGGGGGGCTTGGAGCTTTATTTGGGGGCTAAGCCACCAGAAGCCCCCCCGTGGCGACGGGACTGGGTGTACGGGTATAGCTATAAGTGCACGGTTTTATCACACCATGACCAAAGCATTGGCTTAAACAAGCACAAACTTAGCTTGTTAGTCAACGATAATGCTGCAGAATGTAATGTTTCTCAAGAAATAATGAAACTATCCACGATGGCGCTGTAGACATAAAAGAAACTATCTAGTATAGCGCTGAGCATGAAAAGCCTGTTTGTAGGCCATCGTTTCTTGAAACAAGCCAAGACTCGCGGGAGTGATTGGTCTCTTCGAAGCAACGCCATGGCGTGCTAATTTCCTCACCACTGTCGCCTTCTCAAAAGGAGGGTGAGGGCAATCAAAAGAAGAGAACAAAAGAACGCAGCTGTGTTTGTAAGTAGAATTGGCTGAAGAAAAGTCACAACCACTTCCCTCACAGAAGTCAGTGCGATGAGTACAACAAATGTACGTCACGAAAGAAAAAAATCGTTACTCAGAATGTTATAAAAAAGTTTTGTATGCAGGCCTGAAATCAGCCAGAAACATTTTGACAAACTTAAGCCCAAGCCCGGCCCGACTTGCAAGTCTTCGATTCGTCGCTAATCAAAATGACATCAGCGTCGAAGTACAATCGCTTTGTCAGTTTTTTTGAAGTGTTTTAGGGACCCGATTCGGATCCCTAGAATTGGAAATCGGATCCCTAGGATCAGAGAAATCGAGTCCCTGCTGATCCAAACCGGGTACCTAACGTTTTCTTTAAAAAATCCTGGCTTTATGAGTCTAACACCACTTACGTAAGATGTTTCGACGTCATATACACAAGGCAGCAGAACGCAATACTGCAGCCAGGATAAATTCGTATAAATTAACTGAAACCAATCTTAATGCTGTCACAAATCTTTTGCCACTGGGACAAGCAACAATCTGCTGAAAGCAATATATCACCCAGTTCCATCTCACACTGAAATGCACGAATGATCAATCTTCCCATTTCTGCGACTGTTTCTAAGTTTCGAAATTAGTTTTTCAACACCACGACCGCGGTCTGACTAAATTTCACGGAGGATCTGAGCAACTATTGATGTGTGTCGTCATAAACAACTCTATTTTCCCGATGTCAAGCGAAATTTCTGTCCTGTTCTTTTTTGTGAGTTATTTTGTTTCTCAGAAAAAAGAAATAAAGTTAGGCAATTACTTTTTTGGTATGCCTTGTGTAAATTAAAACCTTTTAGTTAGATGTCATGTACCTACAACCAGCCATAGTACAGGAATAACTCTAACCACTGAAAATTTTTGGACTTAGCCTTAGATCTCAACTATGCTTCTTTTTCTCACCCTAACCCAAACCTTAACCCGACACACTTACCTAAACACGAAACCCTAAGCCCTAACCACCAGTTTTCTCAACGTATTTGATATGTATAATATTACTCTGTGCATGTGTACATGGCGTGAAGTCAGAAATTTCGCTTGACACCGACCGTCAAAAACAACACAGCTTGCATTCAGAAAAGATTGAATGCAGGCTAGAGCAGTGGTTCTTTACCTTTTTTTCACCACGCCCCCCTTAAGTAATTTTCCTTTGCTTCACGCCCCCCTGACTTTAAATAAGTTATAAAAAATGTATTTCTTGGTAAATGTATTTATTTTTTTCATTTTGAAGGTTTTGTGACAGTCGCAAGGTCCATAGAATACAAACACACACAGTTTGCACAATGCAGATTGATAAAAACGGACACAAGAGAACGATTAATAGCGAATTTGGAAGTAGAACAACAGGGTTACTGACACTTTCTTAACACTACTGTTTGCTAACCCGTAACAATTGGTACAACACTACATTCAGAGTAGGACACTGAGTCCAACCCTGGTCAAGGCCAGGTAGAGTACGAAAGTATTGTGGCATGCACACGCCCTCAAACAAAAATTGTAACGTCTGAGCACTCATTTGCAAAGCAAAATGCGGTTGTAGTGTTCAAAGAATAAGGAATACAAACAATCTGACCATGTGCGTCCGCAGGGGGGCTTTCCACCCCTGAAATTTGAAAATTGACATTTTCCTACTAAATTTTTAGCAAGAAAGATTGTTTGCCTAGTTTCGAGTGGGTAAAATGAATTTTTGTCACTTTACCTCCCCTGGAAATATATTTTTGGCTCCGCCTGGAAAAATCCACTTTTTGCCCCCCTGGAAGAAATCCTTCCGACGCCCATGAATCCGATTGCATAAAGTGCGCAACCATACGTTTTTAGACTTTCTGCATCGTTCAGGAAAGAGGTACATATTTTTTCACAATAACATTTCAAAAGTAGGAATGTTGTATTGAACGTGGTGACTGCTAACACTCGCTGGCCACGGTAGTTTGCATAGAGCTCTGAACCCAAAATTACAGGCCACTGATTACTTGACAATTTTTGGCCAATATTTGGTGCAACAATATTTTGCAGCAGAAGATGGAAAACGCTTTCTTTCAAGCGACATTACGCAAGATTTGCCGGTACTCACAGTCACAGATATGCATGTTCTTACTCTAGCCCGCATGCTTAATGTGTTACAGTTGCTTGTTTTAGACTTATGCGAACTTTTGCAAATTCTTTGTTTTATTCATTCTGCAGTTTTGCAACCGCACACTACTTCGCAGAGTAAATACAGATTACTCCGACTAATTGTATATCGGTTAAACGCCATAACCGGATTTCGCATAAGATTCCAGAATCTCAAACCAAAACCATTCATACGTGAAAAACATAGTAGCCATAAGCTACCACAAAAACGGATCAGTCAGTAGTCACCAATCCGTTGGCAAATGGCTTTTTTGTTTTGTAGTAAGAATATTTTGACGAAACTAGTTGGCTATCAACAGCTTTGTCTGTGTCAGTATGGAATAGGTAGTTGGAAGTGGAACCATTTCGCTTTCATGTGAATTGTATTCACTTTTGTGGAGCTGTTTTCGTACATGTGGGGTCGGCACAATTGTGTACGTGAAAATGGTGTTTCGTTTTACATGTGCAGTGCTGTGGAAGTTGCATGGTTAGCACAGGATATTCGACATAGCAGTACACGTGTGTGATTGCATCTACAGTGCCGTTTAGGTGTCTCTAGTGAATAGTAATGCTAGTTCATATTTGACGATATTAACAAGCCTATATTGGGTTTGGCAGGGTTAATCATAGCAATTTAATCGTCAAAACAACGAAAAATTACCACGCAAGATGGATATTTGTTGCCCCCTACTTTTTCTTGGCCCCGCAGTACCTCCCACTTTTTTAATTCTAGAATCGCCACTGGTTTTTGACCTTTCTTTAATGATGTTAGTAGAAGCAACACGTTGTTTGGCATTTTTCAGACCTGTTATTTTGAGCATAAACTTTTGCATTTATTGAAGTTACTTGGTTTATTTTAACCAGCGATTTGGCATATTTGGTCCATGTGCACCTGGAATGCCTGACCAGTTGTTGTGTGGGTTCTCTGCGACTGCATTTTGTAATATTTGTGGAATCGTGACATAGTCAACGTATCAGACGTCTGGATAGAAAACGTGGAAAACAAAAACAACAGCCTAGTCAACATCAGATATTGTCGCCAAAAAAACAGACAAACCTCTGAAAAATTAGATCTGGTGTTAAAAAATTACAAGTGGCAACATTTATAATAACGGTAAGTCCAGCAAATTTACAATCATGCAACATATTCAAAAAACAGCCGTTTTTATTAATACGAAAACAGAAACTCTAATGAATATTCTTGACTTCTCGATAATAGATCAGTAAAACTTTAATCGAAGTAATCCACGATTTTACATGATTCCGGAAACGAGTCATCTGAAACTTTCCACTCAGAACTTGCTACTCTTGAACTTTTTTTCAAAAAAGATTTTGAAATTTTGGCAGTGGAGACACGAGCTTTTTGCGACAGATAACAAATTATTCTGCATGAGCGCAGACGCATGAGATTGATTTCGCTAATCTGTTCCGGTTCGTCTGATCTTCACAGTGCTGAGAAAATCGGGTTTTGAAGCAACATATGTCAAGCACGTACGATAAGAACCAGTGTGATGAAGCTCACTCTTTAACACGCGAACTTAGGCAGAGTTTGTACATTTTATGAAATATTATGCACAGAAAAATGCTTGCAATCTAGCCTCGATACAAGTTCACGACATTTGTCAAAAACTAGGGCATGAAAGACATAACTTTGTAACCGAAGATCACAGATTTTTTAAATTCGCAATTCTCTCACAGAAGCTTTGAAGGTAGTGGTACGTCCTGGGACACCCAACATTACAAAGCACAATTAAATAACCTCGAATTTTTAAGATGCCTTTTGTCTTCTCGAGAAACGGAAGAGCTGAGAAGTTCAATAATAAGGTCCAATGCAAAGTTGGATCATAATACAAATGTTTCGGTAATCACTGCTACCATATCAGTGCGGTGAAGTACATCTTTCTTGTGTGTTTATCAGCTCAAAGTATAACCGTACAGTGAAACACATTTCGGTGAACATAACGTTTTTCTTCTTGTTCCTAAACTCTAGCGACAAAAGCTCAGCTATGACGCAACCAGCGTGAAAACTGATCACGTTTAAAATTGCATCAATTAGTGTATGTTATTTCAGTTACAATTATTCCTTCGAATTGTTCAATTACATTACAGTTACTCTGTTGAAGAAATCAAATTACAATTATTTTTAATCCGCCAGTGGTTGAAGTGAAGATCAAAATCGTATTCTACTCTAAGCTTGTGGTTCTACATACAACAGAAGTGAATTAGGTTGAGACATGAAATTATTATTTATTTTTTGCAATTTTCAGACACATAAGGCACCTAAGGCTAAACGATTCAAGACAATTTCATCACAAACAAGTTTACTGTTGCACAATACTGCTGCAGCTACATTCGTAAATTCGACCTAAAAGGCTTCACTTGTCACACGTCAGGTAACCCTGACCAAATTGGTCAAAAAACTGTTAAACGACAGGTGACCATGCTGCGCCTGTGCTGGAGCAGAGTTCAAAACACAATGACAGATGCAATTAATCGAATAGATGGAAAGTGTTGATATCAAAACCGTCGCCAACCACTCTACGACAGATGTTCACAAACATTTCAAGCGCTTGTGAATCCTCAGTAATGCGCCGGTAAAGAATGTATCATTTTGTCATTTAGCATTTCGTAGCGACGGAAGTGTAACAGTCGCATAAAGTTTGTCAATGCCATCATAACTACTGAAGGTTTCGAACACTAACAGCAGTCGATTCGAGGCGAAAGGTTTTTAAGCTTCTCCAGCAAGAACTCTGGCACGTTGTGGATTGCGACACGATGGTTTCAGGCAGGATGTTTAATTTCAGTGATAATCCGCAAACGACCTCAATAACATGCGATGCGGCAATGCACCGACAGACCATTCAAAAGCAATCCAGTAATACGTTTCACTGATAGAGGCAGTGTGTTATCACAGTTCAAATTTAATAAGAAACGTACAAATGGAAAAAAATAACAGATAGGTATCAGAACATCCAAACGTTGCATTGCAGGAAGAACGAAGCAAAGGCAGTGATCACAAGTAAAGACACGATGACTACAAAAAATACTAAAATGAGAAACTGCGGGTTCAGACCTGAGTGACATTAACAGACTAAAACCAGTGTTATTTACTGAGGTAAATGCATCATTTCTTGATTGCGTAAAGCGGAAAAAGTGGCGAATATTGACAACAACAACAAAGTACTATGGCTGTCGTTTCTAAAACGTCTAGTCTCTTTCAACACTTTTTATTTTAAAACACATCAATGACACCGTTTGTCCCAAACGTGAAACAGTTTTAGAACGAAATTACTTAGTTTCAATTTTTCAGAATGGAAAGAAGCATTTCTGTTCGGCAGCTTGTTTTGGCAATCAGCGCATTTTTCACTTCTTCAGCCACTCCCGATCATATGCGTTGACAAGCGGGCCATGCCCCCAAATTTTTAGCATATCTTGTCCTTTTGTGTTTTGTGAGGAGGTGTCACAAACAAAATACCGCTGCTCGCTTAAAGTCAAAATATTTCCCCCCAAACGCTGGACGTCTGCAACGACTGAACCATCCCGAACTCGTAACGGTCCGGTGTTTTTCGCGTCTGTGTAATGCAAACCTCCCTGACAAATACAAATATGCTGATATCATTGAGAAACGACGCGATCAGACACAAACCAACGCACAAGTGTTTGAGCAGCGGTCAAGGGTGACGACAGCGCTGTGTTAGTTCGCGAACACACATCCAACCAATCAGATTTCAGCTTTGGGCTGTTTCCACAGCACTGCATTTTTGGCACTGTTAAAAACCGCCTCCTCGCGAGCAACCAATTCCAAGGCCATCGGATAAACCCGATGCTCTGTTTTCTTCACCCTTTCTTGAAGGATGTCGACTGAGTCACCGACGAGCACCGGGACAGAATCTTGAGCGATGATGGCCCCGTCGTCCATTTTTGCCTGAAAGAGCGGAAGATAGAGACACAGGTTACTTTTGTTGCATAGTGATAAACAAGCGCTTCGTAATAGTAAATATCTATACATTTAGGATCGATTTCGCCTGATGCTTCCACAAATCATCGCCCACAATCACAAAAACATTATGTTTTATCCTTAATCTTCAAAAATTAGCTGAATGTTTCTTGCATTCGTGGAAAACACATGTTTGCCCATGAAATCACATTTTGCTCGCGTTGTGAACACTTGCTTTTTCAGCTTTACTTTTTACGGCGACTGGCAGCAGCTACTTCTCACAATGGTTCACGATCGATAAAAAGGAACAAATGGTTTTCTTTCGACGGAAAACCACGCAATTCCCGTCTATCTGATGGCTAACTGAATACTGCATCAAACCCCATTCTGCTGCTCAATTCAAGACCCCGCAACGGAAGCACTATATATATAATGTGAGGTTTACAAGATAATTTTTGTATTTCTCGATTTTTCGTCAAGTCTTGTGAAATAAAACGCAGTTACATTAACAGATCTATATGAGCGGCACGAAATAAATAGCAACTTAACGCCAAGCCAAGCTCACGCATTCACATGCAAAGACACTAGAAATATTGGGCGCTATCAACAACTAATTAAAGCAGGATGGCAATGTGTGAAGGCGAGGAGTGAACACATGTAGCATGGACTCGAACGACGAGTGAGAACTTACAGTGACGAAATGCACGGAGCAACCAGTGATACGAACTCCAGCTTCCAGCACTTGCTCGTGAGCGTTCATCCCCTTGAACGCTGGCAGAAGACTTGGATGCACGTTGATCACTTTTCCCTCCCACTTTTTCACAAACCAATCTACAGAAACAAAACTAGAGTATTATCTCTATTATCAAGCAACTGACGATGCGGCATCAAAAAGCAAATCGATCGCATAATTGCACAAACATTTTCTGGGGAAACAAATCTGAACTCTTGAAAAAAACAAAACAAACTAGAACCATAAAACCGCAAGTCTGTACGCCCCCACTTCCTTTCGAACGGCTACATTACCAGGGTTCCCAACAGAATTTTCAATAGCCATTTTCCGTACTTTTTCAATAATAAACTAAAAGACTTCAATACCATCATGAAGCTTAATTTTTCAAAAATTTCATTCATGGAACACAATGTACAAAAATATCTGCAGAACTGTCATTAGCGGTAAGGAACTAAATTTGAATAAGCAAATAGCTGAATTTAGATTTTCCATACTTTGTCAATACTTTACGCAAATTTTTGCAAAATTCAATTCAAGGTCTTGAAAACAGATTTCACAATTCAATATTTTCAATACCGCGTGGGAAACTGGATTAACACAAAAGCCTGCCACATCAAAAGCTTTCCAAAAAATACTGTGAACAAAGATGCATCACCTGATAACAATCTCATGAAACCGGCCAAGCATACTATTTCAACTCCCGCGTCAGTCAGAGCAGCATCCATGGCTCTGTCAAATTCCTCTCGACACTCAAACGACTTGTGCTTGATCACCTGAAACGAAAGATTTCGTCAAACCACAAGCAAAAAATCTTTGGAACGTAGTGACATTAGAATTAACTGTTGGCGCACAACCAAAGCCATCTCACCGTTGTTGGCAAACCCGCTCTTTTCGCTCGTTCCAACCCCTTCACGCCAACTTTATTTGACAGAACTAGAACAATGCGGTAAGGACAGGATGCATCGCGAGAGTTGTCGATCAAAGATTGAAGGTTTGTACCTTGGAAAACAACAAACAAAACTTTTCTTAACACCAAAAAGGATGTTTAACACGTTTGTTAAATGACGAGTGAAAAAAAAACACTACAGCCGCACGGAATGATGTCGAAACAGCTTCCCACGGAGCAAGTTGAACGTACCGGTTCCGGAAATCAGAACAGCAACGTTTTTTCGACCGCTTGGCAACTTCTTTGATTCACCATTGACTTCCACAGGGTGCACTCCGTTAGTTAGGATTGCGAACTGTACAATGTAGCAAAGAGTTGCTTTGCAAAGTACGTTCAACAACAAATTTTAACACACGGACTCGCCAATCTCAAGATGAATCAGGCAATATACAAGTTGAAAACACTATGCGAAGACCGAGGTCAGCAGTCAGGGTCGGCCCTAGCAGGTGCGGGGCCCAATGCAAGACCTAGGCGCGGGGCCCCTCCGAGCAGTGATTTTATGACGTCATCGTGTTCAGTCAACCGTGTTAAGATCGTGGTAGAGCGCAGATGTAAAGCACTAACACGAGAATTGAGCACGTTTGCTAACGTTCGATAATAGTGGAAATTCGCTAGTTCTGACGATAGCGTTCTTTGTTAACAATGAAATTCACATGGCGTTTCTACTCAATTCTCAAGTGCAAGGTGTATCTGGCAAAAATGAAC
>Ga0210059_1017419_pt1 | contig 10237 bp, 8 predicted proteins | sample Ectturendosymbi2_FD_188042 | JGI IMG/M metagenome (GOLD analysis project Ga0210059, IMG submission 188042) | Ecteinascidia turbinata endosymbiont from Florida, USA - Sample 2 (SPAdes) (version 2) | ecosystem: Host-associated > Tunicates > Ascidians > Unclassified | place: Key West, Florida...
CATCAAATCAAGTAAGGCTGAACATAACACAGTGAACAGTTAAAAAGGTTTTGTCCTGCCTTCTTCATAACAAAATTATCTAAGAATTCATCACAATTTGTTTGCCTAAGTTTGTCACTTTTAATGTACCGAATGCTTAGTGATAACAACCTCTCCTGGAACATTTCGGCCCTTTAATTCATTTTTAATTCTCTTGAATCTTGAAAAGGACCTTTCGCCTGAGCAATTTGTGACCATCAAGCTAAGAAATAAGGCTTCATGTGGTTGCATAAACTAAAAAACACTAATCTAAGGCATCAGACCCAAACGCGCTTTTGTCATTTTTTTGCTGTTTCCGTGTCTCATTGGGGAAGAGTTCTGCGGTTGCCAGTTGGTAAAGTCGCTTTTGCTTGCTATTCAATATCATCAAGATCTTCTTTGACTTGTTTAACATGGGAGCAGTACAAACTTGCGCAAGTACTCAATAGCAAACTGATTTCTGAATGACTTTGCTGAAGAAAATTCAAATGGAAAAAATCACATCTAAAAATACCAATCGAACTATACGCGACACAAACGCTGACAAAACTACAGTATTGCTCAGTCACCTAAGAAACAACTATGCTTTTATTGTAGGATACTGCTGATAGCCTAAGCATAGCTCTTATCTGCAGCACAACCTTGCTTTGATCAGGTTCGGTGACGTAACTAGAGGTTTGAGTCATGGGGAAACTTAGCCGAAGGGAGCCCACTGGCTAATACTCAGAAAATAGTTGAGAAACAATAGCAATGCCGGTGTTGAACAGCTATACAAAAACCCGCAATCACCAGAAAACACTCCGAAAAACGCAAAAAAGCAATAATTTACTGAAACCAAAATAGTAAATACTAAAATACAAACTACGTAGGGGCCCGGTTTTTACATTTAGCTTGGCAGGGGGGCGGGGCGGTTCGTCAGTTATGCGACTGATCAAATGCATTTCAAACAGGAACAGCAACAAGTTCTTTTGATTGAGTCACACGTCGCAATCGATACGATTCAGCAAACGCAGGACGCAGCCAGCGCGCTGTGAGTATATCGACACAATCGTTGGCATGCGGCTTGACCAACCGTCATGTTGAGATTCATAGAAACACTTTGGAAGACTCTAGCGTTATAGCGTTATCACCACGAAAGTTGCACGAAACTAAATTTTGTGAGTAATAATTAAGACATATATTTTTGACGAAGTTTAATCTAAATGATCACATACCGGCCATTGACTCTATGCGTACCACAGTTTTTTGGAGGCCCCCTTGGATCTTGAGGCCCTAGGCTATAGCCTATAGGTAAATCCTACCCTGAGTCTACACGTACTCGCTACATTTACTAAGTAAGTTGTTTCAATTCATAAACATATTACTCTATTCTGAACTCCCTGGATATCCGAACAAAAACAGTCACAATGAAACTAATGAAAAGGGCAGCGGTGCGCAATATTCCCTCTCAGGTGCGCCACTGCGCAGTAACACCAAAAATCATTATCAATTTTTGGCAGAAGTAGAACGCTTTCTGAGCATGTTGCACAGCTAAAATTCGGCAATAAACCTGGAAAAGTGTATACTGTATTTATTCGATTGTAAACTGCCGCTTACAATCAACGACAATCGAGGGCGAGTTACATTTTTTTCTTGAACTTATCGAAAGGTCTAGATCAGGGGCTCAAAGACTCGGGTCGCATGTGGCCCGCGAGGGAATTTTGTGCGGGCCCCAATGCTTTTTGGGAATTTTCAAATAATTAAAATTTACGTTATTTGAGTTATTCACCGGTATTTAAAAGTGCTCGGCTAGGGAGTGAGCAAGTTCCTGAGTGAGCAAGTTCCTTTGAAACGAACGTAGAGGCGGAAATGATTTGCCTTGAACTCATATGATACCTTGCTCGGGAAATAAGATGTAAAAGCTGTTTCTAGTAAAGTTCAGGTACCGCCATTGTTGCGTCAGAGTCATAATACCAACCTACTAGAAATTTTAACCGGAACGCCGTACCGGCAATAATTCTTTTACCGGAACGCCGTTCCGGGCCGTTCCGGCTTACTTTCACCTCTGGTGGGGAACCAATTTACTATCACGGGCCGCAAATAACAACTGGTTGTGTCCTAAAACTCTATTTTTATCTTACTATGAGGGATGGAGGCTTCTTATTACATCCTACCTTAAGTACATGCTTATCATGGGGTTTCGTGGCTTCGTTTTGACGCGGTGCAGTGCTCTACATTGGGTAACGGAAATTTTGATTCGGGTCATATCAAATGCTACCGCAGACCGCATTTGGCCCGCGGGCGGCAGGATCCCCACCCCTGCACTAAAAGCTGAGTAGGATATGTTCCTTAAGGAGTTTCGCTGATTTGCACTTTCACTGAAGTATTTATTCAACTTACACATCAAAAACTTGATTAAACTGAAAATTTTTGGTTCAACTTTCTTTATTGGGGGGGGGCAATTGTCCCCATTGCCCCCCCTGGCTACGCGCTTGGTTTCACATCTGGCCATATGGACCACTTTATTTGCTGAATTTGAATGCTTTGACTACATTCCTGCGTGTGCAAACAACTAATTGGGAAAATGATGAACCATGTGAGTAGTATCTGCTTGATAGAAATGTTTCTGTTGATGAAGCTGAACAAAACTGTTTGACCAATACCAACGTTTGTTTGAGCTCGTGCAAGGAAAGCATCAAGCAAATGCAATTCATTGTAAAATGATGGAACATGCAAGATGGGCAAAATATTTTGCAACTTGCGATACCATTATACGCTTCAGCGAACTGATAAAGATTGCGCAGTTTTACTTCAACGTTATGGCTCTTGATTAAGGTTGCTAGACGTCCTTGAGCGCCAAGAATTGTCCTTGAGTTTACTGTCAAAACTTGTTTTGTCCTTGATCATTGAAAAACATCTTGTTGCCCTTGAAAATCTTCCGGCGTCCTTGAAAATTCTTGAATAGTTTTCAAATTGCCCATTTTCGAGCTGTTGATGACATTGAACATTTAAGAATAAAAAATAAGCTGTGTAAATGAACAGAGCAATTTCGTACATGGTTAGCTTAGCCTGATTTGCCCATGCGTGAAAGCTTGCTGAAAGGGTTAAAGTAGCCATGGGCGTCCAGAGAAATTTTTCTAGGGCGGAAACGTCGACATTTTGCTTATCATTTTCAAGTTGCTCACATTGCAATGCAAATGGACGTTCACAAAGCGCTTTCCTGTGTCTACACCACAAAGAAAATTCCCCAAGAAAGCACGCTCTCCAGTCGCGTCTATTTTGAAATCTTTTTCAAGTGGAACTGTAGGCTATACGAGCTTGCCACAAAGGTGTACTTTCTGTCATCTGTTACAACTTTTGCTGAACTGGTGCATAAATGTCGTTATCACTGTGAACTCCACACAAATGAGTCTGAAATGGACCTGAACTATCAGCAACTATGCTTTCGGCTCTTTCATTAGTTTGTGCTGGTTGAACAGAACTCACTTCTGAAATCTTTTGTCCGAATTGTTTCTACACTTCGACTATCAGAAATGCTTTTGCTTCCCATAAACTGCCTAATATCCATTTTTGCGAGCAGTTTTTCCAAATAAGACATAATTCAAGAACAATCAACGCTCAGATCAACATTAGCGGTGAAAAACCAAGAAAGTTAGACACTCTCGCAAAACTGTTTCACTTTGTCTTAACACGACACGACTATCGGACAACTTAAGAACTTACTAAAATTAGAACATCAGGCAGGCGTAAAAACTGAGCAGATGAATCGTGAAAACTCGCCAGTGCGGTGAATTTAGCTTTGCAATTGTGCTCTCTCACATGTCAGAACTAAGCCTCAACGATTAAGACGTATTTCCACAAGCCTTTTGCAGAGGTATTTCTAACAAGCCACGTAGTTTTATACTGTGTGAAAAGAAGCTGCATAAGCGTAGCTTGATTACGCTACCGGCATTCACTCAGGCACATTGGTCACACTCACAATGTCACACTATGATGGATTTTTTAAACTTGTGGAAGCGGAAACATTGCTACAGATTCACCCCTGCTTCTTTTCACACAGTATAAAACAATGCGTCTTACCGTTATCAGCAGTCACTATGTCTCGCTGCATCACCTGTCAAAGATGTCTAAGGTCAACAGTCACATGCGCAGGGGCGTAAGGAGGGGTGGCAAGAGGGGCACAATTCCCCGGGCGCCGAATCACTGCGGCGGGCGGCCGAATGACTGCCGAGGGCGCTGGAAAATCCCAACAATGTCACAAACAAGTAGGCCTACTCTCTTTAATACAGTACATTTGCTTCGGCAAAAGCTCAGGTTCGAACACGGGGCGGCAAACTTGCTTCTTGCCCCGGGCGCCATTTAACCTCGTTACGCGCCTCCTGCACATGCGGAAAAACGCATTAATTATCGTAACTTGAAGTGAACCCTTGAAAATTCGTTGCCATGTTATTGTTACGCAACTAAGAGAAACAGTAGAACAATGCGCCCGCGTCGCAAGTTTCGTAACGTGAGTCTGCAGGAGGAGTGGACATGAGTGAACCGCAAGCTCATCGCTGCATCACACCAGAACAGTGAAGTTGGCTTTTGTGCAGTGTGAGTGCCATACCGACAAATAAAGTGTTATCGCAAGAATGAAATCGATCAGAATCGAGATACTGACTTCAGATTTTCCAACACTTTTTGGTTCTTAGTCCCAATTTCCATGGGGTATGTGTGGGCAAAAACTCGTTTTGCCTCCTCTGCGGACACCCATGAAAGTAGTCCACCGCGTCTCTTGAAAATCAAAATGTCCTTGAAACAATTTCAAGTGATCTGGCAACCCTACTCTTGATGCTAATGTGAAACGATTTTTTCCTTGATGCAGCCACACCCCAAAAAGAAAGAGAAACCTTTCTGGTTGAACCAGTGTCTAGTCTAAAGCTGGTGTGCAATTTGAAACATCTTTCATTCAAGCAGTTTCATAAAATTGTATAAGGCGATTGTACATTTTTAGGAAATTTAAGAAATCTGCAAAATATTAATAGGCTAAATAGGTTAAGTAAATAAGGATTCTGTTTTGTGTGTTTTGAATGAAACATTGTCTACACTGGACGTTTTACTTCAATGCTTTAAACTAACCAATCGCCCTTTTTGTTATTTGACTTGTTAAGTGTAAGGGATACACTCAAGTAAGCAACAGTCGTAAATTGTCCTCCTTTTTGCGCTGAAAATATGACAGCCCTATTGAGTTTATTAATAAATAAACATGGACAGAAAAAAGGGGACCGTCCCATTTACAAGTGCAGAGCTTATCCAAGTGGTTCTAAAAAACATTAAAAGCAGAGGCAAAAATGAGAGAGGGAGAAGTTGCAGCTAAGTCCAAACACATTCAAGTTACTATTTTACAGTGGCAGTGAAATCCAGAGGAGGCATTTGCGCCAAACCTGTTAGAGGACAGAAAATCGAAGAACATGTTGTAGACTTACATCAACGTAACAATGAGAATAGAACTATTTTCACTAGCGGTGCAGCAGCAGAAGAACATCAAGAAGTATCATCGAAAAACAAGATAGATGAGTTGTCTGAGGCTATCACTGGAGGCAACGATGTAGGCCTCTGGTCGTAGGCGTCTGAAGGATATTCTCCAGGGGGGGGGGGGCAGCAGGAAATTTTCCTAAACTTTTTTCCAGAGGGAGGGCAAAAGTAATGAGATTTGGTTTTTACCCCTCGAAATTGAAAAAACAACCTTTTTTTGCTAGTAAATTCAAAATCCAGGGAGCCTTGGCCCCCCTGCCCCCCCTTCTGACGCCCATGCCTCTGGTCATCCATTTACCGGAAGAAATGCGGGAATATTGGTTGAAAAACGAAAAGTTATTTTTTAAACATGATGTTCCACAACACAGAAAAGACAGAAACTCGTCGCGGAAATGCACCACAAATCTTACTTGTCGCCAGAACCACAACACCCAAGTCGTTGAAAGAAGTTGGCTTTGTTTTCCTCTTTCAAAAACTTGTGTTTATCGTTTCACGTGTAGACTGATATACGCGGATACGACTAAATGTGCGCATTTCCTTATTAGAAAAGGAATTTACGGCTGGAAGCACGCTGAGGAGCCACAATCAATCAATGGAACATAAAGATGCCACGATTACGTTTAGTCGCAGATGAAATTAATCACTACGAAGAATTGGTACAGAGCTAGCTAGTCACGTCAATCAATGTCAACAATATCGGAAATCGCTTCGACAATTTTGTTTTTTGTCGTAAAATTTATTGCTGAGCGAGGACTGACGTTTAGAGATGAGGAAAATGTTGGATCGCCCAGAAACTTTTTTCAAGCAAAATTTCAAAAACAGAAAACACGATGCTTCTGGTGACCGGTTTTGCAACAGTTTCACAAATCGCTGATCATTGTCAATTATCATGTTGCGTCATAAAGTTTTGTTACAGTTGAGTTAACAAATGTGACGTCACGAGATGACGTCATTAATGATCCGTGAAAATGCTACTTCATTGGCCATCCCCTACCTAAAAATTCTATATCCGCACATGGGGCCTCCCACCACGCCTGGGCCCCAGGCCCCCTTCCATCTGAATCCGGCGCTGACGTATGGATTGCTTGTCTGGATGCTATAAGTGCAAAAAGATTCGGAGACCCAATTACTGGAAAACCGGGCGGCGTGGTTACATCGCAGACATAGTTTGATTGCCTCGTGGTGAGAAATCACCAAAGAAAATTCAGAACGTAATTTTTTTTTAATTTCGTTTGAGAAAAAGCCTAGAGACTTGTTGCTCATCTGCACAGTGTGACCCTCTTGGGAGGAAATGAGCGCTTTATAATGAATGAATATAACCAATGTACTCTCCTATAGTCAACAGAACTGCGCGCAATGTATGGCTTACATGCAGTAACACTGAAAGTGTGTTTTAACTTGAAATAGGATAGATGCACAGTAAATAAAATCAATTGTTGATGTCTTGAACAAATACTTTTTCAAAAAGTTGATGATACATTCTGTTTATGCATTTGTTTGCCATTTAACTGAGTGTTTTTTTAAAGATGGACCCGAGAGTTGGCTGTGCTTAGGTGGGATCTATTTTGCTTATTTCTATTCGCTTACTTTTAAGCAGTAGGCTATAGCTACAAAGACCCTTGGTTTCGACTCTTTCAGGCCCAAGGTGGACGGTGATGCACACAAACTGAGATTTTGAAATTTTGCAGTAGAGTTCATCAACGATTAGGATCAAAATATTGGTTTGCATTAAGTTTTGTGAAAACCTGAGGAAGTCCTAGAAAAAATGCAAAGAAATCTTTTATTTACCTGACTGTGACCAGGTTATATTCAAGGCAAGATTCAAAACACCACCGACGTCTGTAACAAACCACTGTACATCTTCAAATTTTGGTGCTGGAGCAGTAACCTCGCCTTCACGGGACCACGGCACAGATGTTCTTTCTAAAAAAAAGCTTCTTCATAGTGGACAATCGAGGCAATTTTTACAGCGCTTTGGAAATGAAAAATAAAATATAACAGTATCGTATCGCGCTACATAAAACAGAAACATATAAAACCTTTAATAGCATTGAAATTCAAGAGTTCAAAACAGTAGCGTGCAGAGGTCTGGTGCTGCCCGGGGAAACTGCTTGATCGTATGCCCCCAACCAAACTCTAGTATTGAGCAGTGGCGTATTGTGGTCAGTTTTACTGGATATACGCTGCTTGTAACGTCACAATTTGACAACATATTCTCTTTTGTAAACAAACGTTTCTGCGAAGCTTGTTGACACAGCATGCATATTATTCTACAGTACACGCACTCTCCTTACTCGTTGTTGTACAACGTGTCACTGTAATGAACATATCAGCGCTACAAGTTAGGAGACTGGAACAAAACACAGAACTCAACGCTAAGACAGAGAAATTCATAATTGCTAAAATATCTGGCAACGCGTTGAAACAAGGCAATAGAACTCATTCAGTGCTACATCAGCGCAGTTTACAACTGCAAAAATATAACGCTGCGCGAATGTCTCGTCGACAGTCCAGTCAAGCAGAGAAGGTATGCGGTTGGGATGGCGGACACCCAGGGTTGACAGTTTTAAACTTGCTAAACTACACAAGAATTGAGAATGCGCATCAAGTACGTAAGAAAACTTTCGTTTTTCTTTTATGTGGCTGTTACATGTACAACTACTGGGGGGACAGAACAGATAGTGGCTTTTGTGAGTCGTTATGATCAATCCGCTTGGACTGCCATTTACGGACAAAGTTCGAAATGATGCGCATATGGCAAGCACAGGTGTGCGGCTGTATTAGCGCCTACCGAGGGTTGCCACATCAACATATGAAACGGGAAACTAGTGGTGCATCAAAAAGTCAGCTAAATCAAGCAAGTCGAAATAGGACAGTTTTGAAAGTTAGCTCAGAAAATCATAAAAACGTCCGCAATTATCTTTCAATCTTATTTTTGTGATTTTCTTTTGATCGTACGATCTGACATATATCCGTCCCACTGAAGAAAGTCACGTCACTCACAAGCGTAGCCAGGGGGGCCTAGGGGACCATGGCCCCCATAAAGTTTTAGAGCATATAGTCTTTTTGTGCTTTGAGAGGCAGTATCGGAAACAATATAGTGTTATTCGCCTAAAATCAAACACTTTGGCCCCCCAAATTTTTGGGCTGGCTACGCTACTGACGTCACTATCAGTTTGATTGGGTGTGCGCCCCACACCTAAAATAAGGGTCTCTGGGACCCTGGTATTGAGGAATGTGAGAATTACTGGCATTTGATTACGTAAAAAAACTAGTGTTGAGAAAAAAAAATTTTCGAAAAAGTAAATCCATTCAGCAAGAGTTAGTAGTCTTACAATAGGCAAAATCATTTAGTTACAATTATGTAATTTCACTCTTTGGATGCCCCCTGCCTTGGATGCCCGGAGTAGTCGCCCCGTTCGCACCCCTCTGCACGCCACTGGTTCAAAATTACGAATGCTGCATTTCTACGACATTACTTTTGGAATCATGGTTGAAAAATTAAAAAATGGTTATTTCTGCTTTCGTGGAACAGTAAAATAAAGTTTACAGTCCAAAACCTGCAATAGCCGGAGGTGTGCTTAAAAGGGTGAATACATTAACCTGTTTTTTGTTTTCTTTGAGGTACAGATTATTACGATGTTTGACGTACGAATTACTCCTTGCAAAGCATGGCGTTGCTTTTCGATACCAGGCAACTGGAAATCTCCTCTTGTGACTAACAAATCTTTTTTTAAGTGCAATGGAAGTTACTAGTATTCGGACTGAGCCAGAATAGTTTCAGATTTCTTTAAAGGAAAAGAAAATGTATATGCCTAAGAAAGAAACCCGATGAACGCAACAAGCACAATGCCACACTTGATCGCTCCATTACATCGATCCATCAAAGAGCATCTAGCCTAGCTGATGCATCAAGTATACCCGAATCATGGAACGTCTGAAAGGTCTTACCGTGTTTCCGACCACGAGTATTTTCATTGATGGAACAGCAAGAACGTACAGTACTACCGTGTTTTCCCGGTAATAAGACAGGGCTTATATTAATTTTTACTCCGAAATTTACACTAGGGCTTATTTTCGTGGAATGTCTTATTTTGATACACCAAAAAATGAAGTTACAAAGTAAAAATTAAGAGATTTCTAAATAAACAGAAATTACGGAAAACTATCTACCTTTAGTTATCATCAACATGTTTTTTATTCAGAAACTCGTTAACAACAATTTATTCAAAAACAATCACATCATCATCTTCTGGAATGTCTTGCAGGTCATAGGTTTCCAAAATTCCAGCGGAGTTTTCGCTTAACTCCATTTCCCACCAGTCAACTATAGGGCTTATTTTAAGGGTAGGTCTTATATTAAAATCATCCTCAAAAATTACGCCAGGTCTTATTATCGGGAAACACTGTAGTAGTTACTTCGAAACTACGGATATAGCTGCTGTATTTGTAGCTTCGACGTGTAGACCTTATTTGGCGTAATATAGCATGCCGTAACTTTTGTGTTGCCCAGGGGCGGATTACTGTCGCAACCTTTTTGTGTTGCCTAGAGGCGGATCCAGCTCGTAAGTTTAGGGGGGGCGATTTCAGTAATATTTGGCAGTCAAGTCTCTGTTTGCAGCTCCGTTTCTTTCTGAATTGTACAAAATCATTGTGAAAAATGTTACTTTCGTAAGTTTTAGGGGGTGCGATCGCCCCAATCGCCCCCCCCTGGATCCGCCCCTGT
>Ga0210059_1017420_pt1 | contig 10237 bp, 9 predicted proteins | sample Ectturendosymbi2_FD_188042 | JGI IMG/M metagenome (GOLD analysis project Ga0210059, IMG submission 188042) | Ecteinascidia turbinata endosymbiont from Florida, USA - Sample 2 (SPAdes) (version 2) | ecosystem: Host-associated > Tunicates > Ascidians > Unclassified | place: Key West, Florida...
CGAGGCTGATCCTATTAGAGACCATTACCCTAAGGCAAATAGTCAATGTCACCAACCTTAGCTGCTAGTGACAGGACCGTTATACCCATTTATGCGGGGATACAAGTTTATTACACATCGAACCACGACCAATACAACACGACTATGAATGAATATGAACGCGTGAACATGATCCTAACCTAGTGACCCCCCATTTTCTGGGATTTTTCTAAGTACAAAATCATAAAAAATTTTGCCAGGACTCTGTTTCCTCTTTGACCTTAAATTTCCCTAATTTTTGTTAAAGTCCGAAATCATAGAAAATTTTGACAGGACTCTGTTCCCTAGTTACATCTGACATGACAGAACTTTGTTAAAGTACAAAATTAAGTAAAATTTTGACAGAACTTCGTTACTACACAGAGTTACGGAGCTTTTCTGACAAAGTCTAACTATTCATCAGCATACATCCTTAACTAAATCAACCTTCATTCAGTCGTATTGAAACCTTCGTGCCTGGAAGGCCAGTAATATGTCAGACTTGAACTCCCTTGAGTGTTAGCTACAAGTGTATCCTGGTTCCCGAAGTTGCCAGGCCCCACAAGTTCACCCTTTGGTTTTTCGAAAAAAACTGACTGTTGCCTGTAAGGTTGAACCTTTATACCCACGTTCCTTCTTCACTTTTAATCACATGACTTTAGTTTATTTTTTATGGTGATTTTCACTTAGGTCATATGACTTTGGTTTATCTTTGATGGTGAATTCTGCTCCTATTCTCACTTATGAGCATGCTTTCTGTTTCTTTTAAATGGTGATTTTCCTTTTCCATTCTCACTCATGAGAAGGCTCTCGGTTTCTTTTAAATGGTGATTTTTGTTGCGAGCTTGCGTAATACGAGGATTGTGCAATGCTTTGAGGCTTGTTCTTCCTGTGTGCGTCTATGCGACAGTCAATTGGCTTTTGTGTGTCTGAGAAACCGTAGCTTGTAGTTGCATGATTCTCCTGCGATTCTATTGTGCTCCGTAGTCTGTTATAAATCTTTTAAGCTTTACCTATGGCTCCTATTTCATTATGTCCTCTACCCCATAATGCGTAACAATAACAGTCATTCGTGGAAAATATTAGTACGCTTATTCATGCATAAAATGTTAGACAACGCTCATCCTTGTTAATGGTCCAAACAATTATTTTCTTCAGTTCGTCTGGAAGTGACGGAGGAATATTTTTCTTGCCATACATCATTGTCTTTCATATTTCAGCATGTTGGGGTTATTTTTAACCACAACATCACTCCCTCCTCCAGTTTGAACACACATGTCGTCTTGTTTGTTCAAACTGTGTCAGTCTTCTATTGATTGTAGTTCTCATCGGATCAATTTCGTCTTCCTTTGCTCGTAGTTGTCAACAAATCAATTTCTTCCTTTCAAACTATAAGTGTCGTTCTGATCAGATCTTCTATTGATATTTGGTCTTATTATCGTTCATAACCAGTTTATATGCCAATTTTGCTTCTATAGACGTAGAGCTCTTGTTTTATTTTCCCTGGGCAATTTATTCCCTAATCTTTCCTATTTATTCTTAGTTAGATTTATCATATCTATCTTGCTAACATTTCATCTTTTCATCGAACACCATTTTCATGAAACTTATTATATTTGCATGACTTTGAACAACAGAGTGGTGTTCTTTTTCCTAACTATTCTATTCAGATTTATTTTGTGTAGCTGTCCATATTATGTTATCAAGCGTAGCAGCTTTCTTTTGTTGCCACCCTTCTCAAGCACCACCAAGAGAAGTTTGCAACCACATGATGACAGATTGCTGATTGGTAGTCAGCAGTCCCTCATCAGTGCTCGTGTTTTCTGCTTTCGCTTTTCCCTTTGTCTTTCTTAGGTTTCAGGTTTTTTTGTACTTGCAGTTTTTATTCTTAGGTTTTTATCATTCATACTTGATTATGGTGGAGCAACGGCATTTTCCGTTGTTCCTTCCATGATAGCAACAACATGCTATGTTGCCTTATGACAGACTTCCATAAAGGTAAGTCTTAGATGACTTATTCATCAACTCTGTTAATACATGTCAATCCATGACAATTGTTTTCCTTTCGGATCACAAGAGAATTTTGTTGAATGACTCTCGTTTCCAATTCATTCTTACTTTCACAATCATCCATCTCATTCTCACAATCAAATTTTCACATTTTCGACATTACGCATTCATTCACTCTTATTCACACTCAGTTTCACCATTGCTTCATGGGTTAGACGTCTATTTTATTCTTATGTTTTGATTGCACAAAACTCCCCTGGTATTGCTACATGCCGCTAAGCACGCCATGTTCCGTCAAGAACGCTCTTCCTACGTGCCGCTAACCACGCTACGTTCTGTTAAGAACGCTAGGGCCCCTTTTCGCGCATTCGCAAATGCGTTACGTGCCGTTAGGCACGCTATATACCGTTAGGCATGCTACGTGCTGTTAGGCACGCTACGTGCTGTTAGGCACGCTCCGTTTTCCTCGTGAGATTTATTTGTTTATAAATTTTTCAGGACTTCCTACTCCTGTTTCTTATTTTAAGCGCTTCTTCCGCGAACTATACGTGCTGCAAGGCAGTCCACGTTGTATGTATTTTTTCACTGCGTACTGCAAGGCAGTCCACGCTTTAATATGTATTATTTTTCAGGATTTCCTTCTCCAATCTTTCTCAAAATTCGTTAAAATGTGTTATTCATTTTCGGTTTATTTCCACTTATTTCATATGGCATACTGCAAGGCAGTCTGTGCTTCGATAATTTTTCATTGCGTGCTGCAAGGCAGTCCACGCTAATTTTCTCTAGCCTTCCTCCGCTAGTTTCCCCCTAATGAATTTGCTTGCGGCTGGTTATGATGCCAATTCTCGTGACTAATTCATGATCAAATAACAGTGTAGGGTTTGTCTCTCACGCTGCAACTCGCACAGAGGGTGCTACGATCACGCTTTCTGCACGATTGTGGTGTGCCTCAACCTTGTACACAATGATCAGGAGATATCGTGTTCACTCCTTGCGAACTCGCAGTGTGTGCATACACGCCTCGCAATTTCGCAGTGTTCATCTACCTCATCATCTCATAACCAATTTTGAAGCACTGGGCTAAATGGACATTCTTTCTGTATGTGCCCTCTTTTTCTGCACAGATGACACCTTTTTGTTGACCGTTTTCTTGGTCGTTTATTCTTAAAGTGTATCGTGTCTTTTTTATTTTCATTTAATTCTTTTATCTCGGCATTGGTTTCATTGTCAAAAGTTTTCTCACTCTTGTCCTTGCTCCTACTATTTTCTCCTTCCTTTAGTGCCACCGGTGGTTCATTATGGATTTCTTTCTTTTGACTCTTATCATCATTCTTTATTGTTGGTTCCATGATTTCGGCCGTATAGCTTCCTTGTAATTCAGCTATATGTTGCTCCAATTTTTCATTTTTTTGTATGTATTTGAGCGCCTCTTTGTGTGCTCTGTTGGTTTTCCAATCAAACATTTTATCTTTTGTGGTACTCCACATTTTCTTCATTTTTCTCTTAATTTTCCTTATTCAAATAGAATACAATTATAGTTAACATCACAATGGTGATTTACATTACAATGAAACGTTTAACTCTTTGTTCAAATACGATGTATATTTCTTAAACATTCTTATTCAAATAGAATATACACTTATGGTATACGTTTCTATAATACCAGTAAATTCTTATTCACTTAGAATTCACATTCTTAAATCATTCTACGACTGGCGACGTCTTTCTATGATCTCCTTTTTACACCATCGCCAGTGACTATGTTTCATTCATGAGACACCCATAACGTAAAATTCATGGGGTTTAAAGTTATGTTTCATAGTCACTCATGACCTCACTTATGACCACACTGGATCATATACCATTCACGATAAATATTCCTGATTTACTTAAATAATTAATAATGACATAATGACTCGTTTACTAGTTATTTTAACACTTTTCTTAATCAATCGTGTTAATGATTAATTAATTATGACATAATGACTATTATATCTATTTTTCAAGGTAAATACGTTTATATTAACCTGATCTTTACGCATACCGATATCCTTTTCTTTCTATATTTTGACTTAATAATCATAACTTTGTAATTATTTAATGCTTTTACGGTATACCGTTGATAGTGACTTCTAATTACGCTTATTTTGACAATTATTTGTATGGCATGATAGTGATAAAACTTTTTTACTCAAGTTGGTTTATTTTAGCGGGTTATCACTGACCCTCTCATTCTCACTCTTATTTTGATATCTCAGGCTTTTTATTGTGCTCTCGTGCCCCAGCCAAGTGTCGTTCATTACACTCGTATTCATAATGCGGCTGTTGCAGTTCTTTATCAATCTCATCAGGCTGACCTCTCGGCCATGGCCTTCTAATCTGATAACCTCCTCTGCCTCTGATCGGGACTTCTCTATATCCTTTTGATCTTCCTCTTGTTTGGTTCCAACCACCTCTGTGTTGATTCACGCTTCCCTCGTGGTACCAGCGCGGTGGTTGGCGTGTTGGACAGTCGCGTTTAAAATGTCCTTCCTCATGACAATGAAAACATTTTAAAGGGGGTCTTTCCACACTTATCTCTTGTGCTTTCTTTGATTATTGCTTGTGCTGCTTTGATTATTTCTTGCTTTTGCAGGGTTGACACTACATAATTTAATTTTTCTGTAGTACTGGTGTCAGGTACTGTGGAAGCTCCAACCACTGTAATAGGTAGTTTTTCCTCTTCGTTTGCTTCATCCCTTCGCATCAAACTTATTACTTTCAAAGTTGTTAGCAGTAATCCGCTTTCGTTTGTTTCTTTTTCTGGTGCTTTCGCACCCATTTGTCCCTGTTCGTATGCCTGATTAGTGTCTGTTCCATATTTTGAACCTTGTAGTTTTAGTCACATTTCCAATTCAGTTAGTTGTGACTTGATTCTGTATTCTTCTTTTTCTCAATCCATTTCTTCTTCCTTAGTCATAGTCTGATTAGCAGCTTTTCTCAAGTTTACTCTGAGCTGTGTCAGTCCAAGTCTCAATTCATCTTCAGTCTCTTGTAACAGTTCCATTGTGTGCTGCATCTTAACCTTTTTCTCAGTTATGATGGTCACCACTCTCGTTAATTCTTCAGATAATTTTTCTCCTTTTCTGGTATATTTTTCCAAACTTCTAAAGTCTTGTTGCTCATGGTCGGTTTGGTACCACTCAGGTTTTTGCAATTGATGTTCTTCTTTATCTTCCTTCTCCTGGGGACACCCTTTTGGAGTTTTCTCGTGCTGCAAATTTTCTTCCTCCATTTTCAGTCAGTTTATTTATATTTTCCCTAATACCTTATTCAAATAGAATTCTTATCATTGTTGTGTTTAATATCTCATTACTTATTCATTCATTCTGTTTCTTCTTTTCATCAGTATTTTTTAAGGTGCACAGAAACTTCTCGTATTTTGTCTGACTTTCTTTGTACGTTGGCAATTTAACATCATAAAATTGCTTTGTTTTTATGCGTAGTCGTTGCGGTCTCACCAGTTTGTTTTGCTTCAGTGGCAGCGACTTCATATTTTCCATTGAGTTATTCTCATTACTTTCGTCTCGTGATTTTCCTTTTTCAGACATGTTACACTCTTATTCTCATTTAATTGCGACTTGTTATTACGCTGCAAGGTTAGCATATAGTTCGCTTATTCTTCATGTGGTGATTGTCAGGAAACTTATGATATAAATATCACTGTGCTTTGCTGTCTGTAATGCCCCGAAAGTCTATAATATACTCTTAAAGTGACGGTTTACAATCCTTGTTTTTATTTGAAAAGTTTTAAAATTTTGTCGAGCATTGCATGCCAATGCTCCACTCCCCCTTTCAAAAGAAATGGTTTTATTTGATGGGTTTGTTAACGCACGAGCAGCAGTGCATTAGGGAGTGCATAAAGCTTCCGCGGTGCCTCGCGGCAACCGGCAGCCACATAGCGAAGGTCGATTTAACCCTCTAGGCCGACTGCAGCTTCACCTTCTTCTGCTACGGAAACTTGCTACTGTTCCTGCCTTAACAAACCAGTTATTTTAAAAGGTATGGCTTTGCTAGTTTCTGTATCATCCCCATGTCCACTACTTGGGGCTGTAGTTTGTTTTGATATTTTTTATGTCCATGTTTAAAACATGCCCCTAGCATTATCACCAATATAATTATTACCCCTACCGTTTATATGATTTTTAACGGGTTCTTAAACCAGTTTTCAACAAAGCTTGTTATTGTATTCCCTACATCCTCCACTGCGTCTAGTGGATGATTTATCACTTTCTCAAAGGCTTCCTTCATCATTTCTCCACTATGGTGTAATGATAAATTATCTAATTTAGGCACGTAGTGTATAATTATGGGTACTGGTGCGGTCACGTTTATTATTCTGGTTTCGTTTCGGGCCTTACTAAGGTGTGTTGCTATGTCTTGTTGGAGCTCTAGTTCAGCTTCCGCATGATTTCGTTGCTGTATTGCTGCAGTGAAGTGGCTACAGGTTTCATTTTTGAGATCCTTGTAAATTACGTCACCGTTGGTCCCTAATACATTTACGAGTTGTTTTTCAACCCCCTGTTGGTGGATTAATCCGTTATTCAATCGCCACCTATATCCTATACCTTGTTGCAGAAAAGGTTTCGACTGATTTAAGGCGTTTAGGAATAATTAGACTTGTAGATCGCGTCCTTGCCAAATCTGGCTTGAGCATGGGTGGTGGTATTTTCACCTACTAACCCAAAATGCGGATGCGCATAAATTTGATCTTCTGTAGAATTGGTTGCCATACCCGCTATATACCCTAAATGTACTTTTTGTGACGGCAATGCCTGTTTTAGCGGACAATATCCCTGACCCCACAGTGTTGATCTACTGGCGTCCACCTTATTTCTGTCTGTTATGTATGCCTTTCCTAGTGGTTGTGCCGTAGTTGGGTACGTTAACGGTTCTAAAGCGTTTATCTGCCATTGTAGGCATGTCTTTTCTGTTTGACTTCCCAAATAGGATTCTTCCACACAATAACACTGTATTGGTAGCTTTTGCGGGCTACTACATGTGGTTGACGAGGGAGGACAGCCACATTCATTTGTGTATGCGTCGCCTTTTATTGCTAGTAACACGACGCTTGTTATCATCGTCGTCCTCCAACCTCGCCACCATAAACATCTGGTTACAGTCTTCTTCTTGTATGATTGACTTGTCATTTGTATTAGCTTTCTCACAGCTAGCGTAGTACGAACGCCTTGCATTGTTCGCATTCTTTCTGGGACTTCTTGTTTCTTTCTTTTCTTCGTCTTGATGGAAGCCGTTGCATTTAAATCCTTCTTATTTCTTCTCACACAAGCACTTATGTTATCCACCATTAAATGACTTTCCCTATACCTGTAACGACATTTGCATTGCATAAGTTATCATCCTTTGAGATGTTGTTATTAGATGGAGTTGTTAATTTCGGTTAAAAGCATTCCTTTTTCTTTATACGTGTTAAGCACATTTCGTATTATTTGAAAAACGCGTATTTCAAGCCTCTACTTGTCATTAAGTTACAATACCAAGTTTTAACCGTTACTTGCATAAAATTCCGTTTATGAAAACCTTATTTTAACCCAAAAGGTTTTTAAGTTGCGGGTGAAGTTTTGGATGAGGAGCATGACAATGCTCTACTCCCCCCTTTTTTAAATGGCAATCGCCATTCTATTATCGACCTCATTCGTAAGCTTCATGAAGTTGCCTATGTCTGTCGTAATTGCCAGTAGGTTTCTTGGCTATTTCCTTCAGCTTTTCCTGTTCAAAAACCTGTCTGTGCAAAGTCTTTCCTTCAAAATTTCACTGCCACGTTTGCTTCCTTTTCTTGTACGTTATGGGTTATGCTAGTTCATATTTAATTGTGTTTACTTATTTACTTAGTTATGTATATCTATTTTAGCAGTCATACATAATTAGTTAGGCTATCTAATTAGTCATTCGTTATTTATAATGCTTGTTCCTCTGCTTAATTTTCTCACCTTTGTTTTTCGGATCTCTAGTTATTCATCGACTCCCCCTCGGCTTATCACAGTCGCGCTTTGACTGCTGCCGCTCTCATCTCTTGGGTTCACGGAGTCGTTGACTCCCTAGTTTCACACACTAGTTCTTTTGCTTCATGATTGAAGTCTTGCTATCTCACTAGCTCACACGTCTTACGGACATGCTTGAAAATTGTGTCAGTTCCCTGGTTAAGGTCATTTGCCCGTCATTGCTGACAGTCTCCTGACGTGAGTGCAATGTTTGTGTGTGTGTGCGAGCAACGCGCATGCCTGATCGCCAACTTTAACGCTGAACGATCTCTCGTGGCCAACCATGAAGTCAGACTCAGCAGGCTATCCATTCGTAGGTCGTCACCCACTTTGGAGCTCCAGTGTTAAGCTCTAGAAAACATAAGCTTTCCTTCGCAAAGTCACTTCTGACTTTCCACAAAAGGGTAGGGTAGGATGACCCTCTTCATTGTCGCTCGTTTTCTCTTAGGCATTGTCGGGTAGGACCTCCCAAGCCACATGTTGTGAACAGCTGCACTATGTCCAGCCCTATTGTGGTTTGCAGAGTTGCACCTATAGTGCGCCCTATCCTTACAAAGTCCTACACCCCTACAATCTTATACACAATCCCGCAAAGGACACCACAGCAGTCCGAAAAACACCTGTATTGATTTTCGTTTCTCTCCGAAAGTTCGCTGCCTCATTTACTTGGCAGGTCTTTTCCGATTTTTTAGATGACTGGCTACTGTCACCCCACATTGGCTTGACTACGTAACGCAGGTTCCCGGATTTGCACAAAGGCAAAACAAGGCTCTCCCTTGTCAGTGGTAGACATCACCGCGTTTGTTTACTACATATGCGCCAAATCAGCATACACTCCCTACTCTTTTGCTGACCTGAAGTGTTTTTCGGATGCATCAAAGCCATTAACTATTCGATGTGAACACTATATACTTCAGACGGTTCTTACTTTCACCCTGATCAAGTTGCCTAAGCATTTCAGTTACTTACTGTTCACTACACACTATATAGAGTATACTTAGCTTTCGTCCAGCATTGCCAGACTTGATTCCTTCCATTGAAGTTCAACCAGTGTAGTCAAACGTCGCCTGTTTTAACTAACTAACTATGGACTAGCTAATCATCAACTTACTGTTTTCGGCAGACTTTTCTGCCCTTTTCTCTATATATCTATTGACATATTTGTTTCATCAACACTTTATGTACCTTTCACTTCATGCTCAAAAGCTCCAAGTTTCATGTTGAGCCCCTTTATCGGCTCGACAAAGGTTCATTATGCTTTTTTTATTCGTTCGAAATTTTCTCCGGTTCTATTTCGTTTTCCAAAACATTTATCCTTCTTGGGCCTTAACTTTTATCCCCAGAAAACAACGATCCTTTATTCAGAGTCCTGTTGTACAAAATGTTTTCTTAGGCCAAAATCAAAGTTCGAGCCCTTGACCATCCATTGATGTCCTCATAAATTTCTTTAAGGCCAAACCTCCCTCAGGACACAGGCCGAGAGTCCTACTCTTTTAAATATCTTGAAAGTTTTCCTAAGTCTTAAAAGGCCTTTATTTCACAATCAGGGTAACTTATGATCAATCTAAAAATACTTTGTTATTGATTCAGGTGTTATAACTATGAGTTTTAATTCGTACATAACGTTTAGTATGGTATAATGACTGGTATTCCTTGGTAAAATCCCAAAGTTACAAAGTGACTTTTCGAAAAGTTATTCATCTTTTATCGACAAGTTAATATCCTAGACCCGTGGTAGTTTCATTCAAAGGCTCGGCGTGCGTCACTTCATCAGTAATCATTTTCAAAAATTTCCTAAGTACCAAAACTTTGATTTTTACTTCTTTAATTCAGGTGGACACATCCATTAGGTGAATAGAACAGAACTTTGGCTAGAGTTTTTGACAACTTCTCTTTGGTTTAGTCTTTATGATTTTAATTCCAAAACCGTCAATTGCCTTGTCTGGGTCTAACTTTCTACTTTATTGTTTCGCCGTCCTATGCCTTTTCCCTATGTAGTACCGTTTAGAATCGGAGGTGCACTCGCCTCACCCCCACACTTCGTTAGCTCTGTTTAGCATTAGGCAACTTCCATAAATCGGTAAGTTTCGCCAACCTCTGAGGTGCCCCATTACCTCTTCTTTATGCTAGCAAGGCAAGTCTTACACCAAGACTTTCTCCAACCTTGC
>Ga0210059_1017421_pt1 | contig 10237 bp, 6 predicted proteins | sample Ectturendosymbi2_FD_188042 | JGI IMG/M metagenome (GOLD analysis project Ga0210059, IMG submission 188042) | Ecteinascidia turbinata endosymbiont from Florida, USA - Sample 2 (SPAdes) (version 2) | ecosystem: Host-associated > Tunicates > Ascidians > Unclassified | place: Key West, Florida...
ACATGTGTGCAGTGACATGTGTGCAGTGACATGTGTGCAGTGACATGTGTGCAGTGACATGTGTGCAGTGACATGTGCACAGTGACATGTGTGCAGTGACATGTGTGTAGTGTTGCAACTTTCAAACAATTGTTTTAAGAAAGAAACAGGTTCGGGGGTGCTGGAACTATCACATTGTATTTCAAAAATAGATTGCAAAAAACGAAATGTAAAAAATATTCGAAAATTTTTATCTAAATTTCAGACGTAAGTGGACTAATTGATAAAGTTTAGTTTTTTTGCTGATGATTAAAACATTTGCTTTAATTTTCAGTTGACCCGCCTTATTTCAAATTCATATTTCTCTGAAGCTATCAACCGTTTCACAAAAATATAACTCTGCGTCAGTTCGCAGATGCTTACCTGTACACATATCGTGCAAACAGACACGTGCATACCTTTGAATAGTTCGCATATATTGTCCAGCTACAATGTAGGTATGTCGAACCGTTTGCAGTACTTGGACCTGAGATCGTCCCTGAGCTTGCATGAAGGTAAGTTCCACCAGAACATGCTTTGAACAAAGAAGCAAGTGCATCGTTCAATCGCTTATATTTCAAAAACGTTTTTGAGCTTCATATAACCGGAAATTCTAAACAACATGTTTAGGAACACGCAAAAACAATTGTATGGGCTGCATTCTTCAGTCATTAAGAAAAGGATGATGCAAAACATCAATCCGTGTGAAATTCAAATTATTCCTTTCATTGTTGGCAGAAATTTCGTACAGCTAGCCAATGAAGAAAATGCTCTAGCAAGATGAATTCAATGCCAAGAAGATTTTTTTAAATTTAAATCTAACCGGCAATCAAGGAGTTCAGTGTGTTATAAAATAAACAACATTTATGTTTCTAAGATAAAAAGAAGCATATATCTGAACAAGTGACTTGTGTTGGCAAAAGCGACGCAGCCAGTGAATCAACAGATCCTTCAATTGAAAAACGATTTCATCGTTTTTAATACGATTTCGGGGCTGAATACGCGCAGAGTCACGTGAAATCAATTTACTATTCAAGAACTTTGTTGCTTGATTTGACTTCGTCACCTTTGCACCGACTAGTTACTTGAAAACAGATGTCTGCATATCCAAATCATCACAAAAACTTGAAGACAGAGCCCGATGAGTTTTATCCTAGTGAAGCTTGGTTGAAACACGATTCTTATAATTGCATCTGAATAAGATTTAAATGCGTCCAAATATATTTTATCTAATTGCATTTTTAAACAGTCTCAAGAGGCAAAAAATGTTTACGAACAGCACACAAATTTTTCCAATACAAGTACTGCATACTGAATTTTTGAATTCCTCATTAGAATTTGTTGATATTTATGACAGACTATATCCGGAGAAGTGGTTTGACATTCAGGCTTCTACGAATGACACAGCTTCGCCATCTCCAGCAACATGTCACGCAGTAGAGCTTTCACAAAAATTCCATCTTTTACGGTTGTATTTCAGATAGAAATCTTTCTGTCATGAACCAAGATTCAAGGCTACAGGTCAGAATACCGCGTTAGAAACTAGCAGCTTTACAGGGTTTGATAACACCCGTGTTTACACCACACTGATAAAGCTCATGCAGGCCTACATTTGCTTGCTTATCTGCTCGGAAAAGGCTACAACTAATGGCTACAAAATCTCCAGGATAATTCCCCTTGATCATCCAGCACAAGAGCAGCAAAGATGTTTGTGTCTGGTTTTTGCCTCAGATCGCTGTTCATTGGGATCCTTCAAGTGAATTTCCTGATTTTGCAATTTCTATTGTGCGTCAGCTGAAAGCTCCAGATAAATAATATTTGATGTATTACAAAAACAGATTGAAACCCAAACTACTGCGCAGAATTAGTGCATAGCATTGTGAAATATGTGAGCTACAGCGGTCTTGATACAAAAACGAGAAACCACTGAGCATTTGGAAATACTGGCCGATTAGGGTTGAATTTACAACGCGGACAGGAGTTGGTTCCCAGGCACAGAGAGTTATCATTATAAACTAGTGCGACAAGACGCACTTGGGGATGGAGGTCTTCCTGCATGTTTGCTAGCCCAATCATAGTTGTGTGGTGTTGTATTTTGCTTAATTAAACTAGCCAAACTTGAGTTGATTCAAGCCATGCGTCTTTATTCGGAATACATGAATTCATTGCCTTTGCCTCAGATATGATGCGATCCACGTTATGTTTCTAAGTGCAAGGCAGTGTGACTTGTTAAACTTCCTCTTGGTTGCCCTTTTCCGAAAAATGGAAATTGTTATTCAGAAGGCTTTAAATGTTCCCTGCAATTCTTTCATATGTTATTGCATTAATATCCCAGTCATATATTTGACAAGCTTCAACATATTTTCCTATATATTCGCACGCGTTTGTCTTGCTCAGTTGAAAGAAAAAGGACATTCACTGAAAATCATTTTCATTGCTTGCTGAATATCTAATCAGTTTACCTAGTGAAAACTCAAGCTGTTGAATTCGTACTTTGTAACCTGTAGGATTTGATTTGAGTGCTGTTTTTGATGTACGATTTTGGCCGCTCCATTGTTGAAAACCTTGGATGGCATTCTTCACGGCAAAAGTAAGAAGCGATTTTTCTCGAACACTAACCTGCCATATGTGATGTTACAGTTTCAACCGATTGTTCACTCGACGACGAGGAAATGGCAGCGCTTTCAGTCGTGACGTCCTCACCACTGCCTGCAGCAAAAGCGTAAAGTGTAAATGATCTGTGAAATCGAATGTTATTCAAATAAATCTTAACTCAAGCATACGGGAAAGTTTTTCATTTTCATTTGTTTTTACGATCGATGTCACAATACGAAGGAACGTGGGGGATTAAGAAAAAAACTACGAAGACGTTGTTACATGTAGGTGTTTCAAATAAGACAAATATTAATCTGTAGAAAACTCAAATCACATGTGAGACAAGCAAGAAATCTAGCTGCAAATTTGAGTAGGAAATTGATTTCGCGTAAAACTACCAGTCACGAACATTGTGTGTTATGAACTGGTCTGTTATGAAAGAGGTCTGTTTCAAAATATCTGTTATGAGTGGTCTGTTACGAGTAGGTCCGTTTAAAAGGAATTGTTTATTCATACACCTTTCATTCGGATTTTAACGGGTTTCATTTCATTTTACAGTGCTATGTCAGCAAATGATTCTTACATTTGACAAGTGCAAAGAAATTGTTAAAGCTTCAAAGTTTATTGTTTTGAAAATCAAAAATCTTTGTGCACTTTAGAAAAACCATCCCAACTGACAACTGCAAGAAACTTCTATCAACTCAGAATTTCATCACAGTGGGGTAAGAAAACGTATTTCGAAAAATTTTTTCTATTCATATTTGATGCACGTTTTCTTTCGTAACTAAGTTACGCACACAACATTACTGCCTTTTGCGAATGACTTGCTTTTTTGAGATAGTTGAAGCTATGCTTCATTTAAAGCTTGAGGTAAAGCACAAGTACAGGTGATGGGCAAGTGCACACGCTGTGTTTTTGCAAGAGCTGCATCGCACATGACTCGTCAGGTTAATCATGATAATGACCCTGTTTTTGCCAGCAACTTTCATGGATGTGCAAACTGAAGTACTCCAATGAAAGTCGCAAAATTCCTTTATTTGATTCGGTCTCTGTGATATCAATTGCCACAGATACATGAGGTTATTAAAATCTGTCTTCGTCGCACTACTTCGCCCAGGTGAAACTGTGGGTGCAATTCCTTATTAGAATTTGTTGATATTTATGACAGACATATGTTCACGGGAAGGTAGGAATGTGATCAACTTTGAATATTACGAGCAATAAATATTTTATATATTTGAAAGCTCATACTACGTCACCGCACTCCAACTAGCAGTTACAAAGCAACCATATTTTACCTTCATTAGCAAGGCTTAATCCAACCAGGAATGCATAGAAAGTCGCCAGAAACAAGACGACTTGTCTCATTTTCTTTTCTCCACTTTGCAAAAGTGGATGTGAATTTTACCAAAATCAGTTTTATGACACAAGTATGACTGAAAAAAGCTGCGTATACAAAATAAGATTAGTTCATATGTTCATATTCAAACTCGCTTTTCTGCTAGGGGGCGTTGCTAGGTCAGCAGACCATGCAGGACGCGATACACCCAACGGTCAAAACCAATATCATATGATTAGTTTGGCTCCACAACAAGATGGGACCAAGCAAGGTCAAAGATGTAGTCACGCCATCTGGCCCTTGATGGCACCCGGTCCACTTGCGCGTAGATGCAGCCGGCACGGCGTACCTGGCCATTCTTTCCTGGGCTATTCTGGACACATGGCGCAACCAACGTTTGTGCGAAGTGAATACGCCTTCAGTGATTTACGAATTTCACAACTATCCATTTTGTTACGACGTGTCGCGCCGTAAACGTATCGCAAAAATCCCGTCTCATGACTGTAACAACCTCTCGGCTTGGGTTGCGTTGAAAGCGCGATTCACCACAAAACGGGATGTGCGCGAAGCATAACACCAATATATGTGGCACGAACAACCAATAATAGAGTGATACCGATGGAGTGATCTTGATGAGTGACCTCTAATAATGCTTTAATAGTGACCTCTAATAGTGAACAACTGTTGGTACTTGCTAATCGTGCCGACGAGCGTGATCTCGTCGGGTGATCTCCATTGTTGCTTGCTGCCACAGTGTGAAGCTTTGCGCATATGCCGCTCGGGCTTTCCGATCGCAACAATAACCATAGGTCAGGATCGGAACGAAGATCAATTTAAAAACTGAAAGATTTGCGGGTTTGGAAGGTTTGTCATCCCAGACCGATCAATTCATAAAGAACTGCATTTGTCTAACAAATCCGCGTATCAATCTCATTGTGACCATCTCGACAGCCGCCAATTCCACCCCAGGGTATCGGAACTTCTCTACCTGCTGCAGTGTGATGCCGCTTACTTGCCGGGTGCCTTGTGTTTCTGGAGAGACATAACACCTCGGTATTTTTGGTTCTGATTTGTATTACGGACTGTTCACACGAGTACACAACCGATTTAGTCCATGACCCTGTTGAGAAGATGCAATCAGTACCAAATTGTGGGCATGAAGGGAACGTTTGACCCTTCAGCTTCCGACATTGTCACACTCGTCAAATGGGCTGTGACGGTCTATCCAATTTATGTAAATTAAGAAGAGGAATGGTGACAGCACACACCCTTGTCGCGGTACAACACCTGTGACGAACGGTTGTGATTTTAACTCCGCCGATACGGACAAAATTCCGAGCAGTAATAGAATGACATGTATGCAGTACTAGGCATCCGTCATTACTGTACTCCCGCAACACTCCGCAAAGCTTATCACAAGGAACCCGGTCGTATGCTTTCTAAATCTCGACAAAACATGTGTAGGCGAAGTCCCGAGAAGTCTCGAAAATTTGCTGGAAAATTAAACGCTTGCCTGTAAGGCTACGAAAAGGGCAGAAATCGCACTGGGCGTCATCCACTTGGCAAACACATTTCAGCTGAAGGCTAAGTGACACACACGAGTCAGCCGAAGAATCCTTATTGATTCACAGCTTTGAGTAGTTCAGGACGGATTTTTTCACAGCCTGCAGGTCTCGTAGCTTTCCGCGTTTTGACAACTGGGAAGACTTTAGACTGCAATGATAGTACGTTCCTTCCATAAATGTACCGCGTCTGCGTCCGGTGTTGTGATAAAGGCCGGCTTTAAAAGATCTTTGGAACACTCTTTCCATCTACCAGCACAGACGCCTTCTTATTGCTGAGTAAGGCAACATTTTGGTCTTTGGTGGGTCGAGCAATGAAAAATATTTTGCTGCGAAGACGCCGGACGTTTGCCAGAAAACTCTGTTGGCTTGCCAGCTATTGGAATGCAATTCATGTCCTAACTTGCCCTAAGATTGAGTTTTAGTCTTCTTCACCGCGAGGGCTGCAGAATTTCGCGCCATAGCGTACCACGAATGCAAGGAAGGTTCAGCCTTGTTCTGCAGCCCTGCCTCGTAGGTGACTGTCTTTGCATGAAGAGTACCATTCACTTTTTGGTTTACCTAAAGCGTTGCTTTTTTGCCATTTTTCGCCATACCGAGTCGTTTCCGTCCAATATCCGCGCAGCAACTGAAGCTACAGCGGCTTTGAACAGCTCCACTGCACTTCACTGCCGCTGTGCATTCCGGACGCTGATCGAAGGCAAACGATCCACTGTCTGCAAACGTGTTTCTTACATTTTCCTCCATCCGGGTCTCCCACTTTCTTAGGTAGGACCTCCTGGACCTTATTGTTTGTGAAGGCCCTGATGATTTTTCAGGATGTTCGTTGCAGAACCCCAAAAATACAAGTGAAGATCACTTTTAATGTCTGGTGTATTTAGATGAACAAATGTTGAAAATATCACTAGATAATTAAATGTGCATCTATTATAGTACAGTAGAAACGTGATTATATCTGATCTTATTTTGGTGAAGTTTTCCAGTACAGCAGAACAAGGGGTGTTGCTACCAAAGCAGCTCAATGCGGTGAAGAACATTATTCTGTGAAACAGGGTCTCCAAACTTCTTTCAACAAATGTTCAGCAAATTTGTCATACGTTTCATGTCTCAGGGCCACATAGCTATTACACAACAGTTGGAGGGCCAGACTTTTAAATAATCTGATTGTTTCCGGACATATTTCTGCACATTCCACCAAATCCAAAGACCTTTTATAAATGAAATGATTTTCCATTGTTGACAAAATGACATTGCTGGCCAGATTTGGTGCGTGGGACATCGTTTAAGGACCCCTGCTCTAAATGATCATTTCGCCGGTAATGGTAGTTAATCCTATGACGTTAGGTAAAGTGATCCATGTCTGCTTTATTGACCAAAAACGCAACGTCCTGGTCTAATTTTACTCGCTTAAAATCTACCAATGGCTTCTGTCTGTTGACTGTGCGCTGATGCGTGGGCCAGAAGACAAAACGAAAATTAATAGAAGTATTAGAAAGTGTGACCTGAAATTCAACGACACTCGATAGTTATTTTTTTGATTTGAGGGACTAAGTTTCAAAAAACATTTCTTCACAAGTGGCGAATCAATCGTTTTTATTTCAACAAAAATCTCTTTTATCGGCTGCTATTATGTTTCCTGAAACTACAGAAAAAAAAACGTTTATACATATAGCGTCCTGCCATTTGCTGGGGGGGAATACCTGATTTAAAGCACTTTTGAAAGCTGTTTCAACACCATTTGACTGAAAGAACAATCGACCTATCTATTGGTGTGGATGAAGCTCATTGCTAATGGTAGATCACTGGGACATCAACGTTTTATTTTTTCATGTGTATTTTGTAAACGGCATGCTCATGACGCGCACCACGCTTTCTTGGATTGTATAGTTAACAGACATTGCGACAAAACTATTTAAGAAAATATGGAGCTATCGCAAATCATGCGGCTAGGTTTTCACAAATGAAGACAACCACCTAAAATTAACGTCTTTATAATGTTTTGTAAAACCAGCAACCTAGAAAGAAAATAATCTCAACAAAGTGACGCTTTAGAATTTATAAAGCCATAAAGCCATTTGCTGACAGATTTGGCTGCCTCACCATGAACAGATATGTGCAAGTGTTGCGATCGGAAAGCCCGAACGGCAAGTGCGTAAAGCTTCACACTGTGGCAGCAAGCAACAATAGAGATCACACGCTGCGATCACTCTATTATTGTTTGTTCGCGCACATATATATGGGTGTTGTTTTTCGCCCACATCCCGTTCGTGGCGAATCGTACATTCAACGCAACAATGACCGAGAGTTTGCAACAACACCCCCTCCTTTTTACAAAGAACCGCACCGATCCCACGTTCTTTTTGTAAATGCTTCACCCGGCACGACCTTCACATTCTGGTCACATCACCATTTTGTTGTGATCGGAAAGCCCCAGCGGAAAGTGCGCAAAGCTTCGCATTGTGGCAGCAAGCAACAATAGAGATCACACGCCGCGCTCACTGTATTATTGCTTGTTCGCGCCACATATATGTGGTGTTGTTCTTCGCGCACATTCCGTTCTTGGTGAACCGCACATTCAGCGCAACGTCAACGGAGAGGAAAACATTTTGCAACATAAGTTTTAATCATCCCAAAGTCACGAAAACAGAGCCCAGTCGGCTGATTCCTCGAACATTTGTAGTAAGCCTAGAGCTTTTGACAGTTATTACAGTGACAGTAAAAATTGCGATCGTGGCTGACCTATACAATTGTCTAATTGGAGCGACAAGACTACATCATTCAGTTGTCATCAACATTAAAGTCTCAAAAAAAAACACAAAAGTTAGAGTATGATAATGCGGAATTAAATTTAAAGTAGGACTGGAAACTATTCCCGCTTATACTCCAGGTGTCGCATCAAACAAAATGGCAGAGAAATGACCAGAGCCCAAATGATTGAAAATATTTTCAAATGTTTTATTAAATTTTCTGCAATCCTTTGTACGATAAGCATGGATTATAGCAAGCTTTTTGTACAATTTGTTTAGCCAGTAGAAAAAAAATCACTTGTAAAATGAAGTAAAACCACGTATAACTATGACGGGTGACATACTTGCTGAATGTGGTAGCAGTGTCGTCACTTAGCGGGATACAGTGTCGTGACTCAGCGGGATAAGTGGGGGTCGTGCTGACATGTGACATCACGGAAGATGCACTGAGCTGCACTACACGTGCAATGCACAGTTATGTGCTTCACCTATTTTCAGGTAACGCTCTTGACTAATGTCTCATTTGCATCTGGGTAAGATGAAACCCTTCCTAACACAATTTGCGATTTTTTGCTAAGTATTCCCCACCGATTTCTTTTTATCTAGGTAAGTCAAAAGTATCCGATATGCTTCATTGTGATCAAAAAAGATATAATGGTTTTGATTGCAATGAAAAAAGATCCATGGAGCAGCACATTTGCTGAAAGATAATGTTCACTGATACGTTAGTTGTTCCTTACACTTTTTCTTAATTTGACTAAGTTCTCATAATATTCATTGGGATTCCTCGAAGAAATTTGTCAAAAACTTTTCAAAACCGTACATAAAAATTGCCTTAAAATCTTACAGTGAAACTACGTATTTATTTTGCTAGAGTTTCTACCCATTGGGAGAAAACAAAGAGCACATTCTCGTCATTTCGGTGTTAGATTACAGACCAGCCCAATTGCCACCTCTTGGTAATATGATATTTTTGTTTGTTCAAGATTGACCAGGTTACGAATAACATCTATGTTTGTGATAAACTGACAAAGCCTTAGTGTTCACACAAGGAGTAAACATTACAAGAGATATTGCAAATCAATCGAGATTTTCGTAGGTCATCCGTTCTTTAGAACACCATAGTCTTGACAGCGCTCACTAAAACAAAATCCTAGCTTCTGTACATTTTTTCAAATTTTCCGCCAAGTTTTCTAGCACGCCATTGCTTGCAACTATTAATCATGTTTAACAATGAACCACTTTCCGGCTCTGTGGATTTTTGCAAGACAATCTAAGTTCGACGAACATGAAAACGGAAGTTTTGTTATCATCATTTTTGTAGCTGGTTCGTCCGCGCTGTGAGAAAATAAATTAACTTGCTATATGTCAATAGGATCTCCATGCGCCGCAATCTTGAAAAGCAATTTTTCGTTTGAATCATTGTGGCGTAATTCTACATGTTTATGTAAAGAATATATTTCAGACGACGCAAGTTACTCTGAGCTAAAGTGCTCTGCAGACATCATCACGCAATTAACGCCGCCAAGTTGGGTTCTATTCCTGCTAGGTCGTACCGAAGACTTGAAAAACGGTATTTGCAAGGAACTGGTTCCCCCCTGAGCTGTTACTGAATCTCCATCAGCGCATCACTCACTGCAAAAGCAGCCAATGCGGCGCAAGCAAGCGGAGATCGGTGCCATTGACCACTGATGACGCCCAGAAGAGATTACGAAAGCGAGTATAAACTGAAGATACAATCGTCCAATATAACTCACACTTCGACTTCGCCAAAGTTTCTGCAAATTTCAAGAAGCTGCAACTACACAGGTGGTCGTAAATGTTTGAATGTAGTAGGACTGTCCATGGTAAGTCTGAAGGGAGATGGTTTCATTCCAAATACCTTGGATATATCAGAATTTTCAAACACTCAATGCCTACGTGAAAGAAAAACAATTGAAGCAACTGCAACCTAATTATCACGGAAGGAGTTTGTA
>Ga0210059_1017422_pt1 | contig 10237 bp, 7 predicted proteins | sample Ectturendosymbi2_FD_188042 | JGI IMG/M metagenome (GOLD analysis project Ga0210059, IMG submission 188042) | Ecteinascidia turbinata endosymbiont from Florida, USA - Sample 2 (SPAdes) (version 2) | ecosystem: Host-associated > Tunicates > Ascidians > Unclassified | place: Key West, Florida...
ACTGACCGTGCAAAAATGGGGCAACGGGGAGGAGGTGTCTTTATCGTAACAGCATTATAGATAATTTCATGTACTATTTCAAGATGGAATTGAAACAAAATTTCTACAGCCTACTTTCTTTTATTAGTTTTGAGGGCAACATTGTTTTTTAACAGAAGCAAGCATACTGGGTGACGATTTTTTATGTTTCTATTGCCCTCAACTTTTATATTGCTCCCCACTGCCCTACCGCTGTTCCAGCGTTCCAGGGGTTAACCCGCGCAGCGGATGACTCCAGCAGCCTTGTATGTCAATTTTCCTGTGTCCTTCTTGACTTTGGTTTTACGTTTTGAATGATGCTGTGTTATGGTATTATAAAAATATGTTCCGTGTTCTGCAATAGATAATGTAGTTGCTAATCAGTTTTCAGCTGAGGATGTTATATCTGAATAATCTCAGAACAATGTAGGCTACAATAACTTCCATTTGTTCTTTTGACAAAGCACAAACATCGGATTTTGCAATGTGCTTGTCACAAGGCTTTCATTTGCTATAACCCACAAAGATGCCCTAACGAGAAGAGCAAAATGTGAGGACAAACGAAGCTATGAAGTTAACCAAAAAAATAGTACAACTGCAACGAAAAATGCAATAACTAGTGTGTAAATAGTTTTCACAATAGTGAACCAAGTAATTAAAGTTATTATACTGCATTCCAAAACTACCACTGCAAATAATTTTCCGAAATTACAATACATGAAAGCTTGTTCCTCATCAATGGTCATGGTTTATTCATGTATTTTTGTGACTCAAATCATGAAATAACACAATTGCAACAGGAGAAAAAAATAGCAACATCAAAGATCAGAAATTAATTACGTACTGATGAGCATATAGAAATATCGAAAACGTCAGATGTAGCAAATTTCTGTTCTGACATGCTCGAATCATAAAAGGTCGATGAAGACCATATGGGTAAACCGGTCTGTCAGTTTTGTTTTTTGGCACAAATCAAGTTTAAATGCAAAACGTTTTGCAGTGTTTACTGCAAAAAAACTTGGGTGCGAAACAATAAAAACGAACGCTGTCTGTAAGCACTCGAAAGCATTCAAAAGCTTGCAGTTAGGACAGGCCCGTAGCCACGGGGCGACATTCGGGGCAGTGCACCCCCAAATTTCTTTTGTGCCCCCCAAATTTTGTTACGCCCAGAAAAATTTGTTTTAAACGTACAGTAAAACCAAAATCCTTGCCCCTCAAAATGTATTGTGCCCCACCAAATATTGAAACCTGGCTACGGGCCGGAGTTAGGAGACCGAGAAATCCATGAAGGTATCTAATCGTTACTCCCAGACATTCGTGAGTTACACATACAAAAAAATGAACCATGCAAAGAAAGAAAACCAACAAATAAGGACAAAATTTAACCAAGGTAAAAAGTGGTTCAATAGGTGTTCTAGTGGAAAACATTGAACTAAAATAGTTTTTTCGTACAGCTTCATTGATTTGGACTGACGCATTTCTTTGGCTTACACATCAATAGCTTGATTAAACTGAAAGCTGTTAATGCTAATGTCGGAATTAGGGGGGAAATTGCCCCCATTGTCCCCCCCTTTGGCTAAGCCTGACTGTTACCCATTATTGTTTTGAAAATAGCGTTGTGAGTTTGAATTATGAAAAACCTTGTGAATAATATTAACTGTTAAAGTGTTTGTTTGAGACGTGACAGCTGTTTCCCACTGCCACTTTTCCTTTGTCCTGGGGTAAATGTAGTGGAAGTAATGATGACATTTGATTCTTGCAATCACGTGCTTCCTTTTCACGCCTCAGTGGGCGTTGCATGAGGTTCATTGGATTGATGCGTGCTTGCTTGCTGTGTGCAGTTTGGCAGCGTATTTGCGAGCTGGTGCTGTGGTGTTGAGGTTTGGTGTCATTTGTCTTTGTGTGAGTTTTAATTTCTTCACTTGATATTAGACCGTGCTGCTTTTTCAAGGTGGATAAAGTCAATAAGCAGAAAACAGTTTACATCCCGGTTTTTCACAATCCAGCGTATATTCGCATGTGCTTGGTCAGGGTGCTGGACGGGGAAAATCTTTTTCCACACTCCTGGCAACAATATGGTCTTTCTCCAGTATGTGTTCGCATGTGTGTGGTCAAGGTGCCGGCAATGGAAAATCTTTTTCCACACCCCTGACAACAAAATGATTTTTCTCCAGTGTATGTTCGCATGTGCCTGGTCAGGTCACTAGCAGTGGAAAATTTTTTTCCACTCTCTTGGAAAAAAATGTTTCTCCCCCGTGACTTTTTGTATGTTTGGTGAAATACGAGTTTTTGTAAAGTTTTTTTTGCCCTGATAATAATAAAATTCTTGTGTGTCTCGTGCAGGTTTTGTGTACTTTGTCGAAGAGAACTTTCTGACCAAGCGTTGTCTAATGGACTGACAGTGCCTTCTTTCATCGGATGTTTCGCGTGTTGTTTCGGGTAATGATGTTGCTTGAGAGGATTTTCTGCAGCCTTCCAAACAGAACAAGTTTTCACCAGCTGAAAGTTTGGTGCCTACTATTTGGCAAAACTTATTTTTATGAAAAATTCCACATCCATTCTGTTGCAAAGAGTTACTTCGAAGATCACGCCGAAGGACTTCATCGTTTTGAGTGCTGTTTAATCCTCTCCTTGTATTTTTAAAACTGTTGCTTGTAGGAATATCTTTGATTATTGTTTTCATCAAAGGAGCTGAATGACGCGTTTGTGAATAGCGTGTTGTGTAGAGGTGGCGTTGCAGATTAGTATTTGCTGAAAAGCAAGAAGAAAAACGTTTGGGACTCTTTTTTGCTTCAAATGATCGTGTCGCTTTCGATGTTGTTTCGAAGACAAGTTTTCCAGTCAATTTACCGAAGTGACCGAAACGATGATCTTCCGATGTCTTCAATGAATCTTCTGAGAGAATTTTGTTGCTGAGATAGAAGAGCGTTTCCGATTGTGATGATTTGTTCAGATTCGGTGAAATGTTTATTTTTTGTGATTGGTTTGTGAAACAACATTTACCGTTGTTTTGCTTTTCAGATATTCCATGACTTTGTACAATTCTTCTGTCATCTGGTGTTTTTGAGATTTGTTTAACGATGAACAAGCTTCTCAAGGTCAAAACTTCTATGTGATGTTTTCTTTCCTTTGTCTTGACCAACGTTGATCTTCTTGTTGCGGTTTCGTCCAACTGTTCGACACCTGTTGTTTAAAAATGATTTTAACAGGTATCATATATAAAGCCATATTTGCAAAAGGTATGTATTTTCAAACGTTTGTGATCTGAGCTGCATAAACATGTTTGTGAAACAGTCTTATGGGAGTGAATGTATATGTTTCTGACCAGTGGCGGATCCAGACCAGGCGTTTCAGGAGGCCGTCATGTAAGGGGGCGCCAATAATCTTCACTTGTTTAAATTCCCCAGCTTCTTTGCGACAATCGTTGGGAATCACAGAAAAGTGGTTATCCCTTCTAGGTCAAGAAAATGTCTATTTTTCTTGGTTGAACCGTGCGATCATTTAGGGAATCACCACAGTTCAAAACCGCCTTTTATCATTTATTAAAAAAAAAATAGGTTCCATTTTTCACAAGCTGCACATAATTGAGAACGCTATGGGTGTCCCAAACAATCTCTTATATATACAATAAGTATTTGAAAGATATACACTAAGGCAGTGGTCCCCAACCCTTTTATAACCCCGGACCGGTCAATGCTTGACAATTTTACCGCAGTCCGGGAGTACTCTCGCAACAGCGTTTCTATGGGAAGAATCGACCAATCACATGCCTAGAAAGCAAGTGGTGTCACCACCAGCATACATTTTGTAATTTCGCGGCCCCGGAGTTGAGGACCACTGCCCTCAGCATGCTGCGCGCTAGTCTTTGACGATGTTTTGGATATTCGCACACCGGAAAACACAATGTCTGCAACATTTTCCGAACTGCTTAGAAGTAAAATGGTTCTTCTTACACTAGGAAATGACAACTCAATTTCGAAATTACACCCGAAAAAATACCAAACGGACGACAAAAATTCCAGACGAAGCTTGTGCAGTTACATGCACATGGAAAGCATAGGCCTATTTATTTCTGAAGCGGCAATTCCAAAACAAAAAATAAATGAAAGACATTTACCATGACATTATTCGCATTTTAGGTAGCTCTGCTGGCTATCGTGAAAAACGATCTTGTAATGGCACGATATACTGTAGATTCACACTGGGCCTGAAAGCATATTACCCTAAACTATTTTTAACGCCACTAATATAAGTAGAATTTCAATCAAGTGTTTAATACTGTTTCACATATTTCGACATTGGACTGCTGGTGTGAAGAAAAAACATCAATCTCACTAGTCCAGATCATAGGCGTAGGCAGGGGGGGCCAGAGGGGCTATGCACCCCCAAATTTTTAGAAAATATAGTCATTTTGTGCTTTGAGAGTCGGTTTTCCAAACAGAATAGTGCTATTCGCCTAAAATTACACATTTTGCCCCCCCACAATTTTTTTGGCCCCTGCCAAATTTTTGGGCAGGCTACGCCACTGGTCCAGACTATGAAGAAATAGTGTAACACTGTTCAAAAGAAGTAGGGGCAATCGGAATAACACCATCAAATCCACAGTGAATACCTCCAAACTCAAGCTCTAGTCTCCCTGATAAAGTCAATTTCCAATTTTGTGTTTACTACTACGAATCTCCCGAACAAGCTTTATGCCACCCCCAATGCTGTTGACCTGACGATGGATCTGCTTCTATACAGGCCAGCAAATACAAATAAAAAAACAGTATATAACATATTTAAATCCATGAATCTCAGCCAATCCCACACATACCACAGAAAAAGTTAACATTTGCATTGTTTTTCTGCTTTTCTACTCAAATTTACGTGATCTACGCGGAACGATCTAGTCCAGGGTCTCCAAACTTGTTTGTCCGAGGGCCAAATAAGATAATACAGAACATGTCGAGGGCCGGACGTCTTGCGTAATGTGATTGTTTCGGGGTATGTTATATTCTACCAAATCAATAAATTTTCGTAACTACAGTATATTATTTTTTCATCAATGACAAAATTTCTTTGCCGGCCGTAGTTTGGAGACCCCTGAATCTAGCCAATAGGCTACGCATTTTGCTGTTGGTTGCAGATTTCGCTAACCATGCCAAATTTGTCTTTTCGGTGGCCAGCGTGAGCTGTCTAGGGTTTTGCACTTGCGACAAAAGGATCAAGACAAAACCATATGGCCATCAGTCACTGTTGCCAAGTGCGTAACCAGGAGGGGCGATATGCGTCGTACTCCTCTCAAATTTTGAATTGCAAATATTTAGCCGTTGAGCAAAAAATTGTCATGACCGCGTACAGCCAATTATTCATTCCACCAGCTGTAGATAGTCGGCATTTTGCCGAAATGTCTGCGATAGAGATGATTGCTGAGTGGTGAGTACAATGGTTTGTTGAGGCGCGTCGTGCTAACACGTACAGTGGTGATTCAATGCTACGCTGCCCCGTCCCCGTTGACGGAGGGAGGTGTTGCAGAATTGCATTGTTAGGTCATAATTCCTTGAGCTACTGGAGCACGCTTCTGTTTTTTTTCTTTCGCTACGACATTTGGATCATTTGTCCCGTAATAATATTGAAACTCGTCGTAAATGTATTCCCTAGCCTACATTTTAGGACATTATGACAGAACGATTGATTTAATTTTTTTCGGTCATTTAAAAAAAATCGGTCTATGACCGAAAATATAAATTTTAGGACCGAAAAGTTCAATGAATTTCTGACAGAAACCGGCAAGTTGTTTGCTAACGCACAGTGGGGTGACGAGGGGGGGAAAGGGGGCGCGATTCCCCGTGCGCCGAATCACTATGGGGGCGCAGAATCACTGCGGGGGCGTCGGATGACTGCGTAGGGCGCCGAAAAGTCCCGACAATGTCACAAGTACTTTCTTCAATACAGTACATTTGCTTCCGAAAGACCTCAGGTTCGCACATTGGGGCGCCAAACTTGTTTCTTGCCCTGGGCGCCATCTAACCTCGTTACTTACGCCCCTGCTAACGTACAAATGTTGCTACAGCTTTTCACACGCTGCAATACGGTTAAATCAGGGTCATTGCAAGGAACCATCCACTTACCTTGGTGTTGCAAAACTAAGATGCAGACGAACTGCTGAGCGGACTCAAGCACTACACTTATAGCAGACCTGAAACTGGTTTTTCGCTTTGCAGGCTTCTTAAATCTTGCGTCAGTTCTAAGCTTTCATATTTATTGCCTTCCTATCTCCACTACTGCTTTTCCTTTCAGAGCTACCATCAACCAATTACTAAGCATTAAAAAAATTAATTTGTAACAAAAACAGACCATGCAATTTTGCAAAGCCCAACGGCAAGTCCAGAACTGTTCTAGCGAAAGAGATAATATTTGTGATTGCTGGGTGATTGCTGGGCAGTTATCAGCCGGAAAAGAATTAAGGGAACAGGAGTATTATTACGAAACAATAGCAATGTTGGTTCCAATCAGTAAGAGGCTGGGTCAAAGTCCGTCACGTAGATACTGAAGTAAAACGAAGTGTAAGGCAATTTTTAGATGAGACTGAGTATTTCTGCCTTTGTTTCTACTTCGATAGGCACCAAAAAGGGGCGCATTTTCATCAGAGGGGCGCCATTTAAAGGGTCGCCACAGTGTTCGGGGGCGGGTGCAGTAGCCGCAAACTGCCCCCCTGGATCGGCCACTGTTGCTGACAATCATTCGCTGGTGATTTTTTTGCCAGAGAAGGTATTTTTGTTTGCCAATGATGACATGCAGTTTCTGCCATCGTGCAAACTCTTTTTTCAAGCTTTATACAAAAAAACGCAGGATTAATAAGAATTCCCCTTAAATGCTTTATAATCTAAAGAAATGATAAAAAAAAATCATTTTTTACTCATACTCGAAACTCTTGAGTCGGCATTTTCAATTTGTACATCGTCTTCTGCAATTGCGTTGCTTGAAAATGGGCAACTGCAAGCGGTAGAAATGCACAGTTTGATTAAGCACACGTTCTTTTGATTGGAACGCACTTTTATCATTCGTACATGTATTGCAAGATTACATGCATACCGACTTTTTAGTATTTAGCAAAGCTGTAATTTGAAATATTTGAAGCGTGTTTAATGTTTCTCACTAATTCTTTTATTTTTCTGCAGTAAAACATTTTTAAGCAATTTGTAACATAGCCTACTTCTTTTGCATTGATGTTTCTTGGATTAGTGTTTGATGTGTTTAATCATGAAAGCTATACAAGACACATTTTACATGTGCTGCTGTAAAAAACGTATTGCTGCAACGTATGAAAACCGTTTCCAAATTTGTTTTGTTGTTTGAAACTCGTATAGTTTTTCAACACATATAACATGCAGGACAACACCCACTCACAAACACCTGAACTTCATCACAAGCAGATTCTCTGTCTAACAGCAAACAATATTTACAGATGTTTTGTGAACTTTCCTTGAGGGTTCGTTGCTCAATTCGAAATTGCTTCTAAACTTTTTCCCAGTAACTGATGTACTTCCGCTCCCAAATAGAACCTGATTAAAACCAGAGCAGAAATATATTAAAGCAGTGATGTAATCATTGTGTAAACACTAACCTGTATTTAAAAGAACATCTTGAAAATTTTGAAAACAAACACCAAACCGTTGTGGGTATTGTTTTATGCTACTTGAGATGATAGAAAAATTACAAATATAAGTTGCTAACATCAGAAAAAACAATGGAAAAGTAATGACTTCACTGATGATATTCGTTTAACTCTATGATAATACATAAACATTTGACAATCAAAATGTCATTGAAAACATGGTTTGTTTTATTGGAATCGAAACTTGTTTCTTACGTCTGATATTGATATTTCTTCTCGCTGGATTCCATCGAAACACTTCCAAGTCACAGACATTTTCAATTTTAAATTACTATGTTTCAAAAAAAATGCCCTTTTGTCAATTTTCTGGAACGATTCAAAAAACTATGGAGGCCAGAAACAAAACATTGCAGACAATCAGTCAAATATGTTATTTGAAAAAAACGATTCTGAATTTGGAAAATCCTCATTATTTAAAAAATATCCAAAACGTAAGGCAAATCCTCTTCCCTTTTCTATTTTTCCATTCAAAATTGCCCATTACATGAGCTACAATAGTCGGACATTTTAATTACCAGTGAAGGAACTGAACATTTTTAAACAAACACATTCTACACTTACTTCCACCAAAGGCAAAGTGAAATGATTTTGACAAAAGTTGCTGTTTGCACTAATCACGATTTGTGGATCAGTCATTTGTAGACGTCACAACAGTTTGGGAAACGTATGCACATAATGTGCATAAAATGCTGTGTTTTGCCAACACTTCAAAGCTAGAATAATGTCGCATTCCTTTGGCTCCAAACTGAACGACTCCAAGACTTTCGTCTGAGTTTAGGTTCTTGACTGGTTTTATGTTTGAGAAATTAACCAAGTAAACCATGACATGAACAATCTCAAAGTAGGCTGATGTGTTTCAATACAAGAATTAATTATATTATATAAGCATCCTTCGCAGGCGTGCAGATTTAACATAACTACCACTTATTCTCTGAGCAATAGCAGCTTAAACCTCCAAGCGTAATTTCCATGCAAATTGCAAGGTTTTTGCATGTTACATAACGAGTTGTTCTTACCCTTGCTTGCTTTTTATGTTCCAAAAGTTGAAGAACACATACCAAGTTATACGGGAGAATGAATGTCACAAACTTGCGCTTTACATCTTTCACGACCTTGGTATCGCTGATGCCAAACTCACAAGACCTAAAAAGGTTAATTTACGTTTTCTGCAATGTATGGATACGTACTTAACGATTATCCACCATAAATGCCTAAAACGAGACGTATGCGAAGTGCTCCGTACTGAAATTTTTACCAAATAGCAAAAATTTTCGTTAAAAACAAAAGAAAAACATTCACACCTTGTTCTATCCAAAACAAAAAATTACAAAGAAATACTGTATAAACAAAGCATGGTTTCAACGTGCAGAAAATCAATGTTCACTGCAGGCCAGTGTTTGCACGCTTATTTTCACGTTCAAGCTCGTTTAGTTGACATATACAGCAGATATCTTTCAGCCTGGAATATTTCAAACGATAATTTAGAAGCTCTCTGAATTGCATGCAATATTTCCCAAATGCTTGATAAGCTATGTTGCTGTTTTTGGCGGCCGGTGTCCAGTCAAATTTATGACTTGCGAAATGTCTGACTTCACGCCATGTGCGCATGCACAGATAAATATTCTACATTTCAAATACTCCGAGAAAACTGATGATTAGGGCTTAGAGTTTGGTGTATAAGTAAACGTGTCGGGTTATGGTTTGGGTTAGGTTTAGAAAAAGAAATATAATTGAGGTCTAAGATTAAGTCCAATATTTTGCAGTGGTTATAGTTATTCCCGTACTGAAGCATGATGTGGGTGTCTGACGTCTAACCAAAAAGTTTTCATTTACACAACACACATCAAAAAAGTAAACGCAAAACTTTATTCTTTTACACCGAGGAGCAAAATAACTGACAAATAATAATAAGTGAGAAATTTCGCAAAGGTCGGAAATTTCGCTTGACGCCGGGTAACTAGAGTTATTTATGACGACACACAACAGTGGTTGCTCGAATCATGCATGAAATTTAGTCACACCGCGGTCGTGGTGGTGAAAGATTCATTTCGAAGCTAAGAAACAGTCGCAGAAACGGGAGGATTGATCCGCCATGCATTTCAGTGCGAGGTGGAACTGGATATTAATATTACTGTCATCAGTTTGTTGTTTGTCCCAAGTAGCAAAATGTTTGTGAAAGCATTAAGAATTGGTGTCAAGTATCCAAATTTATCCTCACTCCAATCGTAGGTTTTGCTGCCTTGTGTATACAACTTCGAAGCATCTTACGTAGGCTGACTGGTTCGTGACTACAGTTTTAACTCTAACCACACAAGTCCTGCAACCTCATAGAAGTTTGCAGTGATTTTCTGTAATGGTTCAGGAGCAGTTCTTTCCAGAGTTTCAGCTTTTTCACCAGAGGTCAATCGTTTATATCATAAAGAACAACTTGAAAAAATTCACAAATGCATATTCAATTAGTGAAAATGATTAAAACAGTGGTTCTCAAATTGGGCGGAATCGTCCCGCTGGGGGTGATCTGAAGGGCAAGGAGGTGAACCAAAGAAAAGGGGCGATAGG
>Ga0210059_1017423_pt1 | contig 10236 bp, 8 predicted proteins | sample Ectturendosymbi2_FD_188042 | JGI IMG/M metagenome (GOLD analysis project Ga0210059, IMG submission 188042) | Ecteinascidia turbinata endosymbiont from Florida, USA - Sample 2 (SPAdes) (version 2) | ecosystem: Host-associated > Tunicates > Ascidians > Unclassified | place: Key West, Florida...
TTTGTAATAAGAATATTTTGACGAAACTAGTTGGCTATCAACAGTCTCGGTGTCAAGATGGAATTCGTGGTTGGAATCATTTCGCTTTCATGTAAATTGTATTCATTTTCGTGGAGCTCTTTTCGTTTATGTTGGGGCCAACACAATCGTGTGCGGGAAATGTTGTTTCGTTTCACATGTACAGTGCTCTGGAAGTTGCACGGTTAGCACAGAATTATCGACATAGCTGTAACGCGTGTGCGATTGCATCTACAGTGGCGTTTAGGTGTCTGTAGTGAATAATAACGCTATGTTCATATTTAACGATAATCACAAGCCTATGTTGGGTTTGATAGGGTTAATCATAGCAACTTAATCTTCAAAAAACAAAATATTACCATGCAAAATAGACTTTTATGTTGACCCCCCTACTTTTTCCTTGGCCTCGCACTGGCCCCCCCACTTTTTTAAGTCTAGAATCGCCACTGATCTGGACCAAGCTCTCGTTTTCTGTGAAAATCGAACAATCGGATGTCGGTAGCTCAACAGCTTGGTATAAGAATTCGGTAACTCTTTCTTTGTTCGTTTTCGCTGAGTAGATGTGCAGGGTGTCAAGATGATAGATTTTTTTGATTAACAGGAGTTGTAGAAGCGGGCAGCACGGAAGTGCAGATTGCTTGCCTCCTTTGAGTGCGCGTCTTTAAGTGCCTTGTTCAAGTGCACAGCAGCGATAACACAGGCAGGTTTAGGGAGTCAGACCATACGATGCGGAATCGTCGCTTTTAAAACATTGAGTTGCGTCATTGAAGTCGCGTACATACGGTATTTGCATCAGTAAAAGCAATTACCGAAAATTTCTTGTCTGGGAGAACACAACACGCAAGGAACTTCAACCCTTTGAGCTAACAAGCCAGGTAGGTAACTACAGAATTTGCCTATAACGACACCTCTAGGGGATTGCATAAGGAACGTTATTGCCGAATTAACATTATAAGCGAATTGAAATGCATATAAAAAATGGCATCGCGACCAAACTAAATGTAACGTTATGGGCGAATTGACGTTACAGAGGGAGCCGTTATAGACGAATTCAACTGTATAGAGCAGATTTACATAAGGTTTCAGGCCCCATTCGGAATAAACTAAAAAGTTAGTTTCAGGGCTAATTGTTTATTTTTAGGGCAAATTGTTATTTTCAGGGCAAATTTTTTCCGCCCCCCCAGTAAAATGCCTTCCCGTACGCCTATGTCTATTGGATAAATGACTTTAAAGTAGAATTTCACGTTTTCATGTGACATATCCTATCTAAAATTGATACCCATCAATGACTTGTGACTGGGTAATGTAGGCTTATGATTTAGTGTAAGACCTACCACACCCAAGGGCGTAACGAGGCTAGATGGCGCCCGGAGAAAGAAGCAAGTTTGGCGCCTCCTTGTTCGAACCTGATGTCTGTCGGAAGCATTCGTACTATGTTGAAGAATGTACTTGTGACATCGTTGGGACTTTTCGGCGCCCCAGCAGTGATTCGGTACCCGGGAAATTGTGGCCACCTTTCCCCCCTCATTACGCCCCTGACCAAACCTGAATCTTGATAATTAACTCCTAAATTGATTCCACTTTTCTTCTAAGCACCAAATGCTTGACTTCATGATCGGTCATGGGGGTAGATTCTGGTCACTGCCTGAGCAAGCAACAATCAAATGTAGTAAGTCCGAAACGGAATTTTTTGAGCAGTTCATTGATCTCTCCGCATCAGTGATAAACTCACATTTGTTTTAACAACTACTAAGCAAATAATGCCAAACAATTTTGTCTAAATATTGTGCTACACACCAAACAATTACAAATAGGTATGAACAGTACCGTAGCAGCCCAACTCTACCCTCCCCAAATTGCTCACAGGAGCCCCCTAATGGTGATTTCTAAAGAAAATATTTCTAAAGCGTTGCTGCATTAGCATTATCATTCGTCATGATTTGGTTGTCGCTGTAATCTATCTATCGTAAGGCTACTCAACTGGCGGGCCGTGGTCACACAGCAAACAAAAGAAATCACGGTATGGTGGCACAGCAACACACATGGAAAATATCACATAACAATAACCATGAAAATACCATGAATAATGTCACATCAGTGGTAGTAATCACTGGTCACATTCGAGTAGCCCAGTCTCAATATGGCTTGGAGCGAATCTTTTGGCATGCAAAAGCCTTTACGACATCATCCAAATCTAGAGAGCACACACATGAAGCTTCGATCGACAACATCGCTAATGAGGATGGTCTCCTATTTGTCATATGAGACCTGTGGAAGGTTTTGATCAGCTGCAGCTTTCTGAAACTCATTTCAGCGCTGGCAACAGTATCGGGCAGTTTACCATAATTCAAAATGCAATAAATACGAGAGAAACTTCATCAAGGCGTGTCTTAGAAATAGAGGTTAACAGAAGGAAATGGGTCTTAACCATTGTCATTTAATTAACGACGATTATTTAGAGATGTTGTAATGAAATGCAAATGTTAACAAAATCTGCAGGAAATCAGAATCAAGCCTATCGTTCAGTTATTAAAACACTGTTACCCAAGGAACAAATCTGAGGTCGATCAAAGCAATGTGCCACGATGAACGTTTCTTTAATCAGCGCTTAAGTTAATTTTGCTTGAAAAGCATGCACATCGTACATTTAACTGGCCGAAATACGTATGCATAATCTTTCTGATGTCTAGACTTGTTCATCTCCTGGTGCATGGCACATGTTTAGATTAATAACATTGTGTATCTCAAATAGGCTACAAATGTTGGCAAATATAGACCAAGGGGGCCTACGTGGACGCAACAGGTTCAACTTCCATAATCCACTAACTGCACTTTTCGGTTGGGTCAAGCTTAACAGTGATTGCTAACTAAACTCTTCTAACTACACTATTAACTCCATTTTGCTGTCTGAACAACAGGCTGCACAAATGTGTAATTTTCATCGTAAGCACCAAAGGCATTTCGCTTCTATGCAGTACAAAATACGAGAATACCGTCTGAGCTAGCCATAATACATTTTTTCACAACAATCACTACACAAAATCCGTTGATCAGGTGTAAGTCTGACTTCTGGACGTATACAACAAGGCATAAAGGCTAGCTTCACGTTCAACACTCCAAGCAATGAATGCTGACGGTTTACACTCAAGCCTCAAACACGTTTATTACCTCACAAACGTTTCAAAATGATCCGGCGATGTTGTTCTAGGTAACAGCGGCAGGTAGTGCTCTGCCGTCTAAAATACAGGACAAAACAAAATACGGATTGATAAAAACTACACTGATTTCCACCGTTTCACATTTCAAGTTGGGAATTGAAGCTTTGTTTGGGGGGCTAAGCCCAAAAAAACGTAGCGACGGGACTGAATTTTGGGGCCCCTGTGTCGCTAGGCGGTAAACGTGCGGATATTTGTCTGATATCGCATATTCCGGTTAAACGCATACAAAAAATCTTGGCAATGTGGTTATGCAATTAACTGGATTTGCCTGTACTAACATCTGAAATAACCGGAAAACACACCGAGAACTTTTTGAAAAACGCTAAAATTAAAAACCTATAAAAAATCAAAAGAATATTAAATACCGAAATACAAACTAATACGGGGCGCGTTTTTTACATTTAGCCTGCCAGGGGGGCGGCGCGCACCCCGGCCACCCGTCAGTTACGCCACTGCCTATAAGTATCCTTGCTTCCATGCAACGCAGTCAGTGTTAGCGAAGTCAACGATCAAGCTCTTGCAAGAAGATTTCGCGCATTTCGGTTTTCCCCATACAGTTGTAACCGACTGCGCTGCTATCTTCAAATCTGAGGAGTTCCAGGAATTCTACAAAGAGAATGGAATTGTCCATCTGATTGGAGCTCCATACCATCCTGCCACCAACAGCGCCGCCGAACGTTTGATACAAACCTTCAAACATGCATTAAAGAAGTCCACCAAAGCCCCGGAAGATGCGTTGCAAGATTTCCTAAGGAATATCCAGCGCACGCCTTTATCCAACGGTTACTCGCCAAGAGAATTACTGAACGGACGTCAAATCCGTACTAAAATCGACACACCACTACCTTCGCCTGCCCACACTGTCCAGGACAAGCAAGCGAGGTAAGCTATCAAGATGCAGCAGCTTGAGCGAAAACTTCCCGTAACTCAAGTAGCGGTTACGTACTGGGGACGCCACATAGATCAACTGCAACGACGTTACGTTTCGCCAGATGATACAGAACCTGGTGATACACCCAGGTTGTCCGAAAGCAGAGAGAACCCCTCCGTTTCAGAGCAGCTCTCGAGCGACACTTCGACAGCGACCACCGGGCAACCGCCGACGTCACAAAACGTTAGCCCGGAATATGGACCGAGCCATCCTCGGCGATCAAAACGGCCGAGAAAACCTCGTAAAGTTTTTTGTTGTTAAAGTTACGATTTTTTTACCTCACAGGGGAGGTGTTCAGCAGTGGCGTATCTAGGGTACGGCAGGCATGGAACGTGCTATGGGCGCTACTTTGACGGAGGCGCAAAAATGGCTTGGCAACAATTAAAAGGTTTATTTACAGTTTCTTGAACCTCTGTTTTGCGCCCCAGCATGCATTCATACACTGCAAATCTGCATCAACACCGCGCCCTTACCTAAAGCATTAAGTCGGGCGTGTTAACGCCAACGCCACTAAGCATTATGAAAAACTGTGGTATTGTGACATAACATGAGATTCAAGACATCGTGACAGAACAACAACGCTCGCATGCCATATCTATGAGCATAGGCGTAGGGGAAGGCATTTTACTGGGGGGCGGAAAAAATTTGCCCTGAAAATAACAATTTGCCCTGATACTAACTTTTTAGTTTAATCCGAATGGGGCCTCAAACCTTATGTAAACCTGTTCTATGCAGTTGAATTCGTTTATAACGACTTCCTCAGTAGCGTCAATTCGCCCATAACGTTACATTTTGATTGGTCGCGATGGCATCGTTTATATGGATTTCAGTTCGCTTATAATGTCAATTCGGCAATAACGTTCTTTATGCAATTTCCTAGAGGTGATGTTATAGGAAAGCTCTGTAGTTACCTTGCTTGTTAACTCAAAGGGTTGAAGTTCCTTGTGTGTTGTGTTCTCCCAGACAAGACATTTTACCGTAATTGCTTTCACTGGTACAGATATGTACGCGAGTTCCATGATGCAACGCAATGTTTTAAACGCGACGGTTCCGGATCGGATGGTCTGACTCCCTGAACCTGCCTGTGTTATCGCTGCTGTGCGCTTGAGCAAGGCACTCAAAGACGCGCACTCAAAGGAGGCAAGCAATCTGCACGTCCATGCTGCCCGCTTCTACAACTCCTGTTAATCAAAAAAATCTATCACCTTAACACCCTGCACCTCTACCCAGCGCAAACTCGAAAACGAACAAAGAAAGAGTTACCAAATTCTTATATCAAGCTGTTGCACTACCGACATCCGATTGTTCGATTTTTACAGAAAACGAGAGCTTGGTCCAGATCAAAGTAACTATAACCAATCACGACTTTGCTCCAAATTACAAGCTACACTAGCCCAAATTACACGGATCACCCCCAAGTTACTATACACTGTATTGAAAATTTTTTCACCGTTTAAACGACTTTTGAACAACTTGCGCTTGCCCTGAAAAAAACAGAGTTGCCCTGAAATTTTTCACTGTGTTGAATGTACTTTTTACATTCAGAATTTTTATCTATTTGCGCTTGCCCTGAAAACAGAGTTGCCCTGAAATTTTTCACTGTATTGAAATATTTTTTACCATTCAGGATTTTTGAGAAACTTGCGCTTGCCCTGGAAAAACAGAGTTGCCATGAAAATTTTCACTGTGTTGAATATACTTTTTACATTCAGAATTTTTGAGCAACTTACGCTTGCCCTGAAAAAACAGAGTTGCCCTGAAAATGTTCATTGTATTGAATGTACGTTTTACCAGTTTTTTTTTAGGGAAAATGTTAGGTACCCAGTATGAACCTGTAGGGAACCGATATCTCTAGTTCTAGGGACCCGATCTTCTCTGATTCTATGGACCCAATGATAATTTTCTCTGATTCAAGGGACTCGATTTTCAATTCTAGCGACCCGAATCGGGTACCTAAAACACCTTAAAAAAACTGTTTTTACATTAAGGATTTATAACAATTTGCGCTTGCCCTGAAAACAGAGTTTGCCCTGGAATTTTTCACTGTATTGAAATATTTTTATCATTCAGGATTTTTGAGCAACTAGCGCATGCCCTGAAAAACAGAGTTGCCCTGAAATTTTTCACTGTATTGAATATACTTTTACATTCAGGAGTTTTGAGCAACTAGCGCTTGCCCTGAAAAACAGAGGGTGCCCTGAATTCACTGTACTGAATATGCATTTTTATCGTTCAGGATTTTTGAGCAACTTGCACTTACCCTGAAAAAACAGAGTTTGCCCTGAAATTTTTCAAGCCCGGTGTGCGGCCGCCCTCCCCCGACCCCACCTCGTATGCCTATGTCTATGAGACGGTTTTAGACCTCGCCCTCCTCACGCTATAAGAAAGGGTAAGTCAGTCCTACTGCTGCATTTCAGGCAAGAAGATATTAGTCAGAATCTTGCTGAGACGAGTTGAAGTCCGTGGCTGTGAGAATCTGACTGTTACGCAAATAACTTCTGTTGAGGTCGTACAGGTTTACAAATTATTTAAACTGCTGCGGCCCACTCCAACTTTATGAAACTTCTTCGATGGCCACTAGTGTCCGATAAATAGGCTGAATACAATGACCCAATCAAGAGACTAAAGTAGAGAACATTAGTTAGTCCTCAAAAAATTAGCAGTTGTAGTATCGTTGCCGTGCCAATTGAGCAAACAATGTTAATTCATGAAAGAGATATGTTAGCCTTGTTTAGAGCAAGCTTTTTCTGTCGAAATTTGGCTTTTTGTTCGATGTCCAAGAAGGCCTTGTGGAAAGGTCCTGTCTGAAAAACTAAAATCTACATGTGACAATTTAGGAGCAGTGTACAGTTCAGATGTAGGCGGCAAGCAATTATTCGAGAAGATTCTAGATTGCAAAATGCTGGTTTCAAGTCGTGCAACTTAAAATTATCGCGTCCTGAAGGTCTCCTGACATTCTTCGAATTGCTTTGCAAGTAATACTGACCATGGCAGTAGGTATTGCAAGATTTGAACGATCTTTCAGTAAACAGAAACTGGTTCTTTCATACCTCTGAGCCTCATTGACTAACAATAAGTCAAGGAAGGTTGTGTGATTTAGCTTTGATAAGAATAGAAAGGTACAAACAGCGAAAGCTTACTTTGATGAAATCATAGACGACTTTGCATCGATAAAAGCGCGGAAAGTGTTGTTATACTTAATATTTTTGTGTAATTTGACCGGAAAAGGCTGGATATATTTATGTTTCGATGGAATTGTGTTTTTCGAACACCAGTGATACATGACTTGCATTTTATTGTGCAATTCAAATTAAATGTGTTGCATTTTAAAAGAAATGATCGTGTGCAGTTGCAATATGTTGTTTGATTTTTTTGTAGGATATACAACTTTGTTAGGCAACACTATGTAGACTCTAAACTACGTTAACGATATTATTTGAACGTTTTGATATTCATAATAAAAATAAATGAGTATAGAAGTATGTTGTAGTCGTTGTGGATATAATTCATATTTTATTTGACGAAAAGTTTAAAGCAAAAATAAAGACAATATTTTCCGTTTTAAAAAATGTATTTTCTTCACGGTTTATCTTTTGTAAAACTTGTGCCTACATCTAATCTTCAAATTATTAGAAAGGGCGCACATTTAAATTTTGCCATGGGCGCCACTTTGCTTAGATACGCCACTGGTGTTCAGACTTGTGTTTCTCATATGTTCCTTGTGCAGGTTTGGCACAAATGCCGCGGCGCTGATCAGTGGCGTACGCAGAATATTTTCATGGGGGGGTTTCATTCAGTGGCATACGGTATTCATTTGTTTTGGTGTGCGCTGTTTGTGACGTCACAATTTGACGTCATGTTCATGTTTCCAAACCAACCTTTTGGCGACGTTTGTTGACATAATACGCATATTTTCGACATCCACTCCCCTTATTTAGTGTGTCATTGTACTGAATATAAACTATTAGCGTTCCAAGTTAGGATATCGGAAGAAAATACACTCAACGCTACGACACAGCAGTTTATTACCGCAAAAATATCAGGCTTTGCGTTAAAACAGGGGAATAAAACACACTCATCAATGCGTCAGCGCAATTTACGACTACAAAATGAAGCTGCGCTATAAGTCTTGTCGAATACGAGCAGTCGAGCATAGAAAAAGTGCGGCTGGACTGGCTGACGCACAACCCCGTTTGAAAGATCGAATCTTGCTAAACTGCACAAGAATTGAGAATGCGCATAAAGCACGCAAGAAAACTTTTGATTTTTTTGTTATTTATAGAAGTCCAGAAAACTTTTAGTTTTCCTTTGTCCCTGCTGAAACATTGTCAAATGCCTGAATGCTTCTATGTTAACAACTGCTGTTTTTGAGCTCGTGCAACAGCTCTATCATGATACAGAAATTGGTAATGTAGCCAATGGGATCGGTCTGGTGGCTTTTCATCACGCGTCATTTCGTCACGCGACAATTAATCACTGACATTTAATCACTAGATAGTTAATCACGCAGACAATTAATCACTTACCTGGTTTCTTGACATTTAATCACGTGACAATTAATCACTGACATTTAATCACTGGATGGTTTGTTAAAATGGTGTTAGTTGCATCTGCATATCTTTGTCAACTCCTTTCATAAACGTCCATAATATAGGGTGATGACATTGAAAACGTTCATATTGTCAGCTAGTATCAAAAAAATGTTATCAACTAGTATAAAAAAAATTAAGGGACGCGGATGATGGAACCATTAGCTAAGGAAGGCAAGCAGCGAAGAGCCAGTCATAAACTGTCATTCCTTTCGTGGTCTTCTTTCATACCAATTTCGTTAACTTTTCGCATATCACTTTGCATCAAATGAAAATAGCAACCCGTAACTGTTGCACTTGGAAATGCTGGTCTAAAAGCATTATAGCTGCACTCTCAAAATCTAGCAGTATTCTCTCAGGAAAAGCCAAAATAATAATTTTTTTTACTTCATTCAACATGGGATCGTACACAACTTGGATCTTTTTTTGTACAAGACAGTAAATGGCGGCAGAATGTATGCCACGAGAGAGTTCGAAATTGTGTACAAATTTGCGTGTTGATCTGTCTAGTGACAAAGAGTATAAGGGATTGAATGTCTGGGTGATTTATTGTCTGCATGGTTAACTGTCTAATGATTAAATGTCAGTGATTAAATGTCGCGTGATGAAATGACGCGTGATGAAATTGTTAAGGTTCATTGCTCCCAGATGGAAGGATATGTAACCTCTTCGGATTCAGCAGAATTCTAAATGTGAGTTCGCTTCATTACTGAATCCAGGCCTTTTGTCACAGGAGCTAGCCTGCTTAAAAGACCTTCTTGTCCCTGATACTTTCCTATGTTCTCTACAGACAACACTCATAGGTAGTATTTATCTTGTAAATTTTATTGTTCACAAGAGATACACAACAATAAACAGACAATGGTACTCACCAAAAACAATACTTCAATCTTGTACACTTCTCGAACAAGAATTCTCATGTAACTTTCTCCCAATAAATTTAATACCTTTAATAAAATAGATTAATTCTAAGCTATGCCTTGAAAGTCCTAACTTACAATAGTTATTCTGTCTGCTATCACGCTTTGACTTTTTGCATTATGCTCTGATCGTTCAGAGAGTTGCTGGAAGCTTCTCAACGGAAGTTTACCATTAATCAAAGCAGGCAGTGGTTTCGTTCATGGCTAAGTGTTTTTAGTTTTCGCTTAGTATTGATTACACCAGTGGTTCTTAACCATTTTTCCACCAGGCCCCCTCAAGTAAATTTCCTTTGTTTCACGCCCCCCTGAGCTTAAATAAGTTGTAAAATAATGTATTTCTTGGTATATTAATTTAATTCTTTTAAAGGTTTTGTGACAAACACGAAGTTCATAGAGTACAAACACACACTATCTGGACAATGCAGATCGATAAAAACAGACAAAACAACGATTAATAGCAAGTTTTGAAGTAGAACAACACCGTTACAGACACTTTCTTAACACTATTGTTCGCTAACCGTCAACACTTGGCACAACACTACATTGAGAGTAGGATACTC
>Ga0210059_1017425_pt1 | contig 10236 bp, 10 predicted proteins | sample Ectturendosymbi2_FD_188042 | JGI IMG/M metagenome (GOLD analysis project Ga0210059, IMG submission 188042) | Ecteinascidia turbinata endosymbiont from Florida, USA - Sample 2 (SPAdes) (version 2) | ecosystem: Host-associated > Tunicates > Ascidians > Unclassified | place: Key West, Florida...
CTACCGGTGTTGTGCACCCCTGAACTACCGGTGTTGTGCACCCCTGAACTACCGGTGTTGTGCACCTCTGAACTACCTGTGTTGTGCACCTCTGAACTACCTGTGTTGTGCACCCCTGAACTACCTGTGCTGTGCACCCCTGAACTACCGGTGTTGTGCACCTCTGAACTACCTGTGTTGTGCACCCCTGAACTACCGGTGTTGTGCACCCCTGAACAACCGGTGTTGTGCACCCCTGAACAACCGGTGTTGTGCACCCCTGAACAACCTGTGTTGTGCACCCCTGAACTACCGGTGTTGTGCACCCCTGAACAACCTGTGTTGTGCACCCCTGAACTACCGGTGTTGTGCACCTCTGAACAACCTGTGTTGTGCACCCCTGAACTACCGGTGTTGTGCACCTCTGAACTACCTGTGTTGTGCACCTCTGAACTACGTGCTAATCTGCGACCAGGATAGGCGCGTCGAACAATTGCTTTATTTAAGGCATATTTATGGATTACTTTAAACGTGGACAAAAGCTATTTTCTAGCGCAAAAAATGTCCGATTGCAGTCAGTAGCGTCACGAGTGTCTGTGGCACTCGAGGACAGACAGGGGCAATCGTGTTTATCTAAAATGCCGCGCCCGGTGTCAAAGCGAAATTTTTGACCTCTGCGAAATTTCTGACCTATCATTGTTTGTCAGTTATTTTGCTTCTCAGAGTAAAGGAAAAAGTTTGGCGATTACTTTTCTGATGTGTGTTGTGTAAATTAGAACTTTTTGGTTAGATGTCTGATACCCACAAGCTACAGTACGGGAATAACTATAGCTACTGAAAAATATTGGAGTTAGTGTTAGACCTCAATTATATTTCTTTTTCTAACCCAAACCCGACACACTTACCTACAGACCAAACCTTAAGGCAAGCCCTAATCACCAGTTTTCTCAGCGTATTTGATATGCAGATTATTACTCTGTGCATGCGCATATGGCGTGAAGTCGAAATTTCGCTTGACACCGGACCACACGCCTTCGACCGCGCTCCCGAGGACGAGGTCTATCACCCACAGCTGTAGCTTACCGCAGCCGGAAATCTGTCAACACCGGGAAAGTAGCATTGCTCCTTTTTTACTCGTTCAGACATGCTTGTTTGACCGAAACCACATGCTATTTAATTTGCGGCCCCCTGCAGGTCACTAGACCGAGACGTGACCCTCCTCTCGTGGCGCCACTGGATGTAGCTGACCCAGTGGCTAGTTTATTTATAAACCTGCAGAGTGAAAGATCGCTTTTTTCTTCTGAACGCAAAGAACACGATATTAGAAGGCCTTCCGTGACGCAACTCGAACCACTTCAAATGCACTGCACGGAAACGCGCGATGGTTTATTCCGACACAGACGACATACCGCTGCTGTTTCCACCGTCCTGGTTGGTGTTCAGCACATCAGAAAAAACGGAGTTGAGATCCACGAGAGACTCGAGTGCGTCCGGGCTGAGGATGCCCTCGTGCGCGTCTTGACCCCCTGCGCATAACAATCGAACTTAATGGAACGTCCGGCGACGTCACAAAACAACGCGAAATTTTTTTGCAACGAAAATCGAAGAGAATGCTCGTCCGGCTTCATGCGGGGATTTCAAATCGCATAAAATCAACACTCCTCGCATCACCGACACAAACTCTAGCAACTTGTGACGCAATCCGGAGACAACAGGCGTTTAGATGAATTCATTACCATGTTCTTGCTTGAGATCGCCAGATATTATTCCAAACAGCTCATCGTCTTTGAACGGGAGGTCCGCTGGCAGATCGCCAAACAACTCCTCGCTTTCTTTGTCCATGCCGATCGCATCGTCGTCGCCGGACGGAAGTCTACGCGCCTGTCAGGTTTCATGGCGCGAAAGCATACGACGAACATTAAGAAACGACAGATTGCAACTCCACACGTTTATCAAACACTTTCGAGCTTACGGGGACAAAGTCTCTCACAGTGTGGCACATCTGAAGCAGGTGGCGTATTAAAACTCATCCTAATGTCCACTGCTTACTAATTACCTGACCAGCTCGCTGTATCTGCATCGCAAGCAAAATTGACTGGCGCAATGTCAACTCGACCCATAGCTGACGACAGGAGAAATGCAGTTTATAGAAGTGTCAAGTTCCCCGCACCACGTTTAACTGCGTCAATGACGGTATAGAGTGAGAGGCAAAGCAAAACTCACCAGCAGCCGCTCCTGCTTTCCTTCCGCCTTCCTCTTCGCTTCTGCCGCCTTCTGAGCGACCTGTTGTTCAAGTCTTACACGTATGCGTTCCGGCAACACAATGCTAGAACTCTGCGAAAGCGGAGCGAACCTGAAAAAAACAAGTTTTTTGTTGTTGTTAGTCACGTGTAGTGTGCTTGAATCTCTGCTGATTCCACTTTCCAGTAAAACTCGTTCGCTCACAGCCAGAGCGGAAACAAAGCAACGTTCAGCTCTTTGTAATTGCCACCCCACTCACAAAATGAAAACTGCAAAACGCCGAAAGAACGAAAAGACTCATGTTGAGCTTGGCAGCAAAAATGTAAGAAAGGCTGACGACAACATACCCTTTGCTGCTACTATCGTTAGAAAGGTTCGCTTCGAGCTCTTCGCTGGTTTTAGCGTTTGCTGACCGAGCTTCGTCCAGAACTTCCAGTCCGAAGAAACCCTCCTGATGAAACGAGCATCACAAACAAGTGTGATAAAAATGAACAATTGCGGCGGCACTGATTGAAAGCTGTAGTCAAGGTAACCAACTCACAAATCCGTAAGCTGGATCAGTTGCACTCGACTCCGTTCACTCAAAATAAGCATGCTTTAAAACGGAAGCAGTGTATGTGGGGCGTTTTACCCATGGCACACAGTCAGTGTTTTTTATGGTGTTTTGAGAGACCGAAACGGCCCCGCAAGTTTTTCCAACGGTCTCTCAAAATACAGCAGAACCTCGCTGCATAACCACCACCAAAATACGCTTTATGACTATCTCGGTATTTAGATGAAATAGTTGCGCTCTCTCAAAATGTCTTAACGGTCACCAAGGTCAAAGCTTAAAACAAAACCTGCACACAGTCGCACACTCGAACCTGGATGTATGGCGGGAATTGGTCGATAAGTCTCGAGCGCTTCTTTCGTTTCTTATGTGGCGGCACCACAGTCGATATCTTCAGCTTCAGCGGAGGCACGACACCACTGACTTGACCTTCGCCGCAACAGATACAAAAAGCGACCATGAAGTTTTTTTTGGAACACGCAAATGTGGTGCGGGTTCGTCAAAAACCGGGTCCTCACCTTCTGCCTTTTCCTCCGTGGCTGGTTTTCCTGTCTCACCTCCAGCAGCTTGTTGGTCGTGGGCGATGGTAATGCCTCCCTCCGATTCGTGCTTGATGTAACTGGAGCTGCATTCTGTTATTTAAACATGACAGGTTGCTCGACGAAGTGCAAAACACCCATTATTTTCGCTCCAAAAACAGCTACTTTCACGAAACGAGCAAAAAAAGTGTTCAGTCACATAATCCAGCTGAAGAACCCTAATTTAAGGTTGACTTTGCAGAAAAATCATGCGAATTAGTCGTTCTAAAGTAAAATTCGACCTAAAAGCGACAAACGTTTACCACAAACGGAGAAACGGGTTCCGCAACAAGTGTCGCGTAACGAAGAATGGATCAGATGTTAATCACCTTCTGTTATTTCCGACGCACGCATTTTCACATCGTCAGGTTTTTGCGGTTGTTCGAAGCCTCCGGCACTTGGCACGCTCGCTCCGGTTGATATGGTGACTCCTCCTTTTTGAAACCGACCCCTGCGTCCTCTTGATCCGATAAACGAGCCTCTGCCTCTCTGGCGGACGTTAAACCCGCCAATGCCTTTTGAAAGAAAACAATCAAAGTGCAAGATGATACGCGCGCATTCACAGCGCAATTATCTATTTCATGGAGTCCATTAGAAGTAAGGGACTTCACGCAAAATTTCATAAAACAATAAAGCTGATGATGCTTATCTCGCAGGCGAAAAATATGCTTGGTTAAGACCTTAGTGCCTGATTCTTAGTTGTGAACGGATTTCTTTCGATAGACAGTTTTTTTTAACTTTTTTAGTGCGATAAGCAACAAAGCCTTATCCAAAACGGAATAAAAAATAAAACCAGGATTTCTCACCGGGGCGATACGACTTTCTCCTTCGCTTCGCACTCGTGTTTTCACTCAGCACAGGTTTAACTGGCTCAGCGGGTGGTTGACCCGGGGTGGAGTGGAGTTCACCTTCAACAGAAGCCGTGGAAGCATTGAGCGAAACGTCTGAACGAAACAGTTGGGAGCTTGCGCAAAATGAAGCAAAACCTACAAACGAACGACTTTCTGGAACAAGTACACGCATGAGCTCTGTCTGATTCGCGGAGTGGTGTTTCAAGAAATTTGCAAGCAGGATCCGAGCGGTCCTTCCAAGAAAATGTACCAACAAGTTACGGAAATCGTGTGGTCGCATTGCAAAATCTACGTGGAAAGCGAAGAATGGGATCACGATGAAGCGCTTCCAAGCAAAGCAAACTCATTAGTTACGCACAAAACGCCGTCTTTCAAATCTACATTACGACATTCTCTGTGTTCAAAAAAAGGTTTACGTTCGGGGGCACTAACGAGGACCACACGCAGACTGATCGAGATTGGCTGAAGCGAAAGGAATTGAATGGAAGGTGATGCAGAAACCACCGCTCTAAGCATCCCACTTGCGCCAGGCAAGAATACAGCAAAACGAAAACTCGAGAAGAAAATCTTGAAATGGTGAGGCAAAGCAATTGCTTACGCATCAAACATAAGCGAAAAAAACACACCACAACAAGCTCAAGAACGTTTACACATTCCGTAGCGTCAATCGAGTGATCTCAGTAAATCACAGTCTATCTTTTACGACAAAATCGTCTTAAAAGTGAAAACTATTCGTTGTAGAGCAATTCGTATTAATAGGAACATGTTACGATTTCCCATTATGTTTGCTGGAAGCAGTAACACTGTTCATTGGTATTGAACAACTGTTTCAACAAGATTTCAACAAATTTGCCTTGGCAGAGCCTGTGCAGTAGAATCACAGGTTCCAGAAGAGATGAGGGAAGGGTAATTAAGTAACTTCTCGTATCCCATTCTGGCACGACTGTCAGTACGTACCAAAGTGGTGTACGGCTCAAAGATTAACAAAAACACCGTTCTTTCACCAACAGCAGAGCAACACGACACTGCGCTGTATTCGCAATGCATTGAATACGATTTACTCCCTTAAATCCTGCAACTTATTGCTTCTAGCAAGACCTTCCCACACAATGAAAGACATGCAAGATTGTACATATAAAATCAATCAGCAATCAACATCGTTTCTCACAGATGAACTAGATCAGCTATGTCCAACCGGCGTGCCGCATGCAGCCCAGTTTAGGTTTTCGCTGTAGTAAAAGTATCCTACATACTGATAACCTGTCCTTTTGGATAATCTTGAATTTGACATTTTCCATGCAGGTGGTCCTCAGTGCCAGTTTGTCACATCTGCACCATTGCAGTTAGGATTCGAACATTTTCAGTTCATTAGCTTAAGCTAAATTTAGTTTGCTAAGATCAAATGAGTCATTCAATGTGCGGCCATGGTTAAGACAGTAATATAATTTTTGGCTCAGTAAGCCATTTGGTTTGGACATAGCTGAACTAGATCGAATACACGGACAGCAAAGCAGGCATCCTTGCCAAAAAAACGTGACTGCTTATGGAAACATGAGGCTTGTATTTTCGTCTATCGAGGGTTACTTTGGTTTTCTACCACGTTTCCGACCTTTTCCACTGTATGAAACGGTCATGAAAGACACTGGAATAGTGGACGGGAAGGATGCAGGAGGGTAAAAATACTTATTTCGATTTGAACAACAACAATTTTTTTCCGACAACACAACAAGCACACGAGTCGATAGAGCGTCGCGTTCGGACATTTCGCTGGACATGCATCGCAACGCAGTCTGTATACGTCCAGGACAACAAATACAGTAGTGCAGCAAATCAAACAACATGGTTTGTCACCAGCGTCAAGCTGTTACTGCGCCACACACAAACAAACGAAAGATTTCCACAAGCCACGTCACCAACAGAGAGAGCAAAGCATGCCATAAACAACACCGATGCTTGCTACCAACCGGACGCCGGTTTATCGGTTTGCAGCGTGTCAGAAGCACAAGCAGTTGGTGCGTCTTCAGATATTGCCACTACGGCGTCGGTGTAGGTTAAGTCTGGCGATGAGGCCGCTGCCAGCAATTACAAACGACGTTACGAGCCGACTCGTTGCGGTTGTCACGCCGCGATGAATAAAAATTCCTTGCAGAAAGAAGGGATTCGCTGCCCTAGGGTGGGAGCTGGTGGTGAACGAGAACGGTTTCTCAACACGGAAAGTGCAACACACGCTGCCATCCAAAGTTCTTTTGGGAGCAAACGGAATACTAGAAGCTTCTCACTCACGTAATATTTCGCGTTGCTACCTCGTGTAAATTATGGATTGAACTTTGGAAAACCTGACCCGGTGCACAATGAGCTTTTACGGTTTTCAACGCAAACGTAACCAACTACTTCCGCTTACAAAACCAACTTAACATTGTTGCGCACGTTAATTCCAAAGGATGTTATTGATAAGCCGTCAAGGTGCTTACAGGTAACAGTAAAGCGTGGCACACGATTTTATTTATAAATGCATTGGCACACGTCACTTACTCAAAGGCTGGGGATCCGGTGTGGCAGCTTCAGACTTTACTTCTTGCTGCGCTCCATCTGCTGTTATCGCTTCTTCGGCTGACAACATACCGGGAAGTATGAATCACGTAACGATCAATTTGAAACTTCAAGCGGAAAGTATATAATTTAAGTGGTTTACCTTTGCTGTGCCAGCTCAAGACATAAGGCAGCGCCTTTCCAACCTCCACAGCACTATTTCTTTGAAACAATTGATTATATGCAATGAAGTCCGAAAAAGAACAAACCTTTTGCGCTGATGACCGTGTCTGCAACAGACTGAGCTGATGAAGGAGGTTGAGCTGCAGGAGCAGTTTGTGTAGGTTTGCCAGGTTGTTTCGCTTGACTTTTCCTGCAAGCAATGGCATTTAGATGCTCAAAATCGTTTAGTGATATTGACAAGCCATGATAAGCTCAATATTGTCACAACTAGAGTGAAAGAAGTCTGGTCAGTATACAGTCACTACTGAGCTGGATTATGCAAGTTGACCGAGGTACAGCCTTCTCATGTTCCAACAGTCATTTTCTGTGCTTGGTCAGTTTTGCAATCGAAGCTAAAACGTAGCGCTACTAATGTAGTATCGTGCAACCTTACGACTGAAACCACTGCACTAAATCGAAAGATTTCAAAGTATTCGTAAAATGGGCGGAGAAGTTGAAATAAAGAAACATGTATGCCGGTGAAGGATGATTTTACTGTGAAACACAGAACATAAAAAAAAACTTTTCGTGCAACGCATACCTACTTGGTAAGCAACAATGAAACCGAACAGTGAAAAACATGCGACCAAAAAAACACAAGCCAGTTACCTTCTTTGCACAGGCGGCTTCTTCTTGTGTGTTCCCATGGATTTCTGCATTAGCTGTTGAATGTACTGGAGACCGGCGCTTGTCAGCGCGACACCATCTTTGTGATATTCCTGAGCAGATATTCGTGTAAACTATAACAGCAGAGCGACGTAATTTAGAGCACTACTGACGAAACGACTTGTGAAACGGATATTGGAGTTGGGGTTTCAAAGGAATGGCGTGTAATATGAAAATCTGAGAAGTGCGCTGGGAAAATTGGTTTTGTACATAATAAAATCACACTAAAACCAGGAAATGATTCAGCCAAGCTTTCACCAACCTCTACTACAGATAAATTTACACTCGTGGCACCGAAACTTTGGTAACTTAAAGATTGACATCTAGCTTTCAGGTTTATAGGCTGCTGAGAACGGTCTTCGCTGTCAAAAAATTGTGAAGCATAAAAATTAGACCAAGTTCTTCAAAACCACAGCTTGAGGTCCGTAAAATGAGTTACAATACGCTTCTCGACACAGGCGAGAACTGCACCTTCATCGACTCGGCATCCGATCGAGTTCTTCCCAAGTATATTCCGCTCGACGGGTCACCATCGACGTTGTGCGGCACAAGGTCGAGATGAGGGGGAGTGCTGCCCTTCGGCCGGCACAAGACGCACATGTAGTCTTTCTCGAGGACTTTCTCGATATCCGACTCGTTGTACAGGAGCTCACAGGAAGAGTGAAGCCACCTGGAACACAACGACCGTCACCAGAGATAAAGGCGTGAGAGAATCAATCCTGCATGGCAGTGAATAACCACTTTCCTGTGATTGGTTCGACCGGGGTTATCCAAGCGGAAGAGTTCCAATCGTTCATACCACACACAAGGTAGACGCAGAAACATTAGTGCCACTAAAACAAACAACCTTTCCTAGCGGTAGCAGATTTTCTTTTAGTGATATTACAACGTTTTATCTATTGTCGTTGCAGCCAGTCCAAAATAACAGCACCAAGCACCCCGTACAACGCTCTGCGAAAAACAGTCAACAGTCTGAGGTTAATACCACAAGCAGGGGTGGAGGAACCGTGGGGGCCGCGTGAGCCTAAGCGCCCCACTTTTTGGGGGCTTGCCCCTCACTTTGAAATTTCACATTTTTCTTAATAAGTTTAAGTAACACGATTAGTATTTGGCCCATTGTTAAAGTAATTCGTTTAATGAAAAAAATTGAGGAATGTTGGCAATATTATTTGTAACTTTGCAGAATACACCGTGCACAATCTGGTCACCCTGTTCGAGCCTACCTAGGGTGTAGTGCAGATAGGGGTCGTTGAGGGTTCAAAAATATTGCATAAAATTGCTGACAAAACTTATAGGTCATATTTCAATACTTGTGACGTCACAGTTGCCAATTAGAACTGCAGTAAAATAATTTTCCATAGGTTTTGTGACGTGCACTTGTGCCCCCCACTTTGAAAAAGTTTCCTCCACCGCTGACCACAAGCCTCGTGGTCATGCGCACTTCGGTGATTGTCACAAAATAATCGTTCAAAAATATGTTTTGATATAAAAACTCCCACAACAAATTGAAACGAACAAAAAACGATTAAACTGCTTTAATGTCGACACAGGACCAACATGACATCACCCAAAAAAAGAAAAAAAGCGAACAATGTCCTGAAATTGCGTGGTTTCGTAACTTCCTTCTGGCTGTCACTCCTTACCTTTCACAATGCGAGCACTGCATTATGATATCTTCATCTTTGTAAGTTCTTCTGCAAGATGGACAGTGAGTCAGTGATGCGCACGGCCCACACGATGTATAGTTTTCAGCCCAGTCACAATTCACACCAGGGGAGGAGGTACCGCAATGAGTGCAGCGCACACACCTGGAAAAACAAACTAAACATTAAATAACTCGCAATTTTCATATGAAGGCATCAATTTCATCACATCAAAGGGTGATAGCTGACAAAACTGCACTGTTCACCTTTCTTTCCAGTTGGTCTATGCAAAACGAGACCAGTTGACTAAACTGACATGTCCGTTATAAATGATTTACCTATGAGCGGGATGACCCTTCTTTTTCGCATTCAGTAACTGGTGTGAAAAAAAGAGCATTTTGGAGCAGTTACCAAAAAACTAGCAAAATGACAACCGAATTCAATGAAACCTTGCTATTCAATCTTTGCAAACACGACTGGGCGAGAGTCACAACCTGATAGAGCGTACGCAGAGGAATGACATGAAGCAAACTGACTGAGCGAAACGGTATCTCACCACTTGCATTTCCAGCCACCTTTAGGAACATGCTGCAGTGGAGGTTTCAAGCAGTATGTATGATAAGAGATGTCGCAATCATCGCATAAAAGTAAGTGAGACGGATTGTCTGCAGCACCGCATTCCTCGCACACCTGCGCAAAACAGCGTCAACTCAGAAAAACGAAATCAACAAGTAATGATTTTGATTGCATGTCCATACTACCAAAGCGTGAATGACAGTCTGCAGGCCATTGAAGGTTAGCACTTCAGTTGTGTAAGTCTGAACTCACAACACGAACAAAGTGCAAATAAATCTGCCAACACGATATATACATTATATACACGGTATATATATATGTACTCGTATGTATTTGAATTCTTAAGAATAAAACAGCTAACCTATGTCTAAAAGGTCTGCTCTGATAAGAAATGGAACATA
>Ga0210059_1017426_pt1 | contig 10236 bp, 7 predicted proteins | sample Ectturendosymbi2_FD_188042 | JGI IMG/M metagenome (GOLD analysis project Ga0210059, IMG submission 188042) | Ecteinascidia turbinata endosymbiont from Florida, USA - Sample 2 (SPAdes) (version 2) | ecosystem: Host-associated > Tunicates > Ascidians > Unclassified | place: Key West, Florida...
GCCTCTTTAATAGATCTCCCCCCAACAACTGCCTCGCCATCGCCAAACCGCGCTACATCGATGTCACAGTGGTGTTTACGCCAGCGCTCGTGGCCGCCGCGTCGGCGTTTTCTTACTGCCATTTCGTGCCACAACCATGCTTCGTCTTTTCTGCGCATTTTACTTGCACGTGTTTAGTTAGTCGCTACTTAAATTTTCATACAGCTATCACACCGTTACCTAACACCCTTAACAGTGGCATTACTTATCGCTCAGCGAAACTACATCGGAGTTTCAACGAATTTTACGCCGGCTTTCTGTGGTGCGCTGCCGGTGCTTTTGCGCATTTTTAATCAGCGTTTGACGATGCAATAGTTTATGAATATAGCGTCCACTACCTTTTAACGTCGCCGTTGCGCCATTCCCCAACACATACCTTTTGACGCAACTTTAGTACTGGCGCCGGCGAATAGCAGTCTTACATTCGGCATTCACAACAGGGTTTTTCTTGACACCATACTCAGTACACTCATTTGTTCTTTAGACTCGATATTTATCAAAATTATTTAGGCATCATTAGCTCCATTTTCCATTTTCTGCGACCGGTCAAGCAGTGGTGGCCCAAAGAGAGGCCAAAGTTTGGAGCAACTGCCAAGCTGACCGAAGTCAACGGGGCTGCAAAGAGATGTAACCGCTGCCGGGCAGGATCGTCGGGCTCACGCCGAAACGTGAACGCGTCCTAATGTGGTGCCTTGTGCCTTGTGATGGAGTTGACCCAGAGGAGAGCATTGCTCATCCCCTGAGCTGAAAAAACCTGATTGACCGATCACCATCATTTAATTTTTTAATCATTACACCTCTACCATGAGTGTACCGAACATGTGCCATCCTGGAAACCTTTATCCTTATTTATGTAATATTTGGCTAAATATTACATACACTTCCCCCTATAGTTGAGTCTGCTGATGCCTGGGGTGAGAGGCCAAGAGAAATCTAACATTGGGCGCGATTTTTGTGGTCGTAATTAACTGGCAAGATTAATTAGATTAAAATAGTTAGAAAAGTTGTAGCTTATTTTGTTACACCATGCTTCTAACTATCCCGTTGTGGTTCTTGTAAAAAGTGCCCTCTTGAACCTCTCAGCAGACAGCAACATATTCAACAGAGCAACCAACAATAGTTGTTCTACAGCAAGTACTGGGATCACTAATGTCAATTTTATGAATAAATCAGAGCAATTGTATTTCTTAATTTACCAACGGTTCATAACTTGACACATTTTCATGACGTTCACTAAACTGCGACCAAACTGCGTCATGAATTACAACTCTACTGCATTTACTAATCTCACTGTGCAGCATACAAACTTTCACCAACATTGCCAATTAACACTTCAAAAAAATAACAGCATGTAACTCGTGAAAACGCCTTTTAAAGATATGCTGAGTTGTACCTCTTTCTTTCCCATGTCTCAATGACCTTTCATTAATTTTTTTTAACTGATTGGTCAAGCTCTTGCCTTTTTCTGTACTGCTTGACATTTATTTTCTGCATTACGCAAAAGGTTCCATGTCTGTGCCAGTCACGTTTCTTACGCAATTTTGTAATGCCAAATTTAGCTCAGGCCAATTTTGCATTGTCATAGCCACTGCTCTCTGCTGTACCGCTATGAACCATTTTTGTTCTACTTGCCCAGGAGAACGTGTTTTCAGCACGCACTTCTGTTTTGTATGACCAAACATCTCCAATCGAACCCTCCCTTTTACCGAAGTACCAGAGCATAGTTCAATACAACAGATGTCAAATCAATACAGCAAGCTCATCAGTCAAGTGCAAAGTGTGTGTGTGATTTCGAATGAATCTCCAGACCACATTTTTGGATATATATAGGTTCCCCAAACTTACAATTCTCAGCATATCTCAATTTGCCGTAAACACTTTCAGCCTTTCTCATACATGTTTACATGCAAATTACATGCATACATCAAATTCTTACGTCACTTGCATGTTTACATCAAAAACGCTTCACAACATTGCGCTTTCTACCAGTTCAAACCAGTTTGTTACGCTTGACTGCATAATCACTCATGCTTATCCATAATACAGCATATTTTCACGCTTGACTACATAATCACTCATGCTTATCCGTAATACAGCATATTTTTCGATTGTTCAACTTGGATTGCAGATTATTACTTACAAGCAATTTCTATTACATCGTCATTTATCATATTTTCCACATTAGCTCTGTCTATGCTATTTGCGATTTCTTTTACAGTCGAAGTTGAATAAGTCATCATATTTTCCATTTAAACACATACTACAAATAATCAATCAACCAAGCTTGTCATTGAAACAACATACCTTGCACCTTGTGTTTCTAACACGCCATCTGAAATAACGCAACATTCCTATCAATTTCCACAGAATATAAGAAAACACACAACCTCTTTCATTTACTTACTTACTGGTGACATTACAGACACGCAGGCTAACGCAACATGAGCAAGAAAGTTTCGTTTTATACTTTCACCATTTATTTGCTTGCTGCAACATTTTTTTTATTAAAGTCATTAAGCTTTTTCTTTTACTTCAGCACTTATTTTTATTCAGTACCACTTGCAACACTCCTTCTGACAACTGTCCACCACATCTGCTCACAGCACATCCTTTTAAAATCTCTGCTGGTCTCAATGCGTTGAAACTGCCCTCACTAGGCCAGCAACCACATGTTTTTGATTAGTTCAGGTGCTATTGCTGTGATGACCCTTCGCTTGCCATTCACATTTTGTCCTGGATTGGTAAATCTTTCACTTTCCAGACCCCATAACACATATTTCAGCACTCCATCCATTTTTTTGACTCTTAAAATTAACCATTGCAAAGTCAATTTCCACCTAGCAGAGGCTTCGCTTTCATATCTCTTACTGTAAAATATGATAATTGGTCATAATCGTAACTACTTTTCAGGCATTCTTGACTTATGCCTCAGCAGTTTCTTTCTTCTGTAAGTAAAGTTATCCAAGTCCATCACTGCTGCCAACCAGTCTGTCGACGTATAAGAATTCCATAATTAGCATTTTGGTTTTTCGCAATCTCTTAACTTCCTCATATATGTTGCGTTATTCCTAATACACCCAGTACATATCCATACACATTACGCAATTCAATAGTCACCCTATAACTTTCTGTACAACATTAATACAGCGCACATTCAACATTCATGCAACACATCTTAAAAATGCTTGTTATAATCTACTCTCTTGATTGACCATCTGAACAAGATATTTCTTCGATGTTGATACACTTCGTTTTTCATCATCTAGTAAACCAGTCATGTTATGGTCGTGACGAGCCATAACAGCTCAAATAGCAACAAACAAGGCGATGGGAAATGGGTTGTATTTGAAAAAAGGATCAAATATCGCAAGAATCGAAACAGACGGTCAAGGACTGTATTTAAAACCATATAAAGGTTCGGGGCTTGGCATGGTTCGAGATGGTTTGTATTTGAAACAGGGGGGACAAGTTATTAACGGCCATGGCCTTCTTCTTGGTCCAAACTGTCCGTTAAAGAATATTCCAGTTCTCGGCTGGCTTTGTAAGATGAGGATTTGAAATTTTTATTGCATTGAATAAAAAATGAATCCTAATTTATACAGACTACATGAAATTCATAAAATTGAAAGAGAGCTGAATGAAGAAAAAACTGAAACACTCTGCAATGATAAGAAAATATCATTGCTTGCTGAACGTGTGCACTGGCTGCTTTTTTATTTTTGTATGTTTCTTTTGAACGTTGGGTTTTTGTCAGATTTCGAAGAAATCATAGGAACTATTTCTGGGAATGTTTTACATGGAATGAACGTGTTTTTTGTAAGTGCTTCAATTTTTCTGAAAGTAATTGAAAAATTCCTTTTCAAGAAAATACAGAGACATGAGAAACAAAAAACTTTGATTGAGATGCAGCTCAACTCAATTCATAACATGATTTGAAAGGCGTTGACTGACAACAAAATTTCTGAAGTCGAGTTTGAGAAACTAATTTATCAGATAGGAAAACGTAATGAAACATACATAAAGTTTGAAGAAGTGGATTTGGAAATTGATAAACTAATGCCTAAGATGTTGCCGGGAAGGAAATCGGAAGGCAATAGTATCCTATTAAAAGTCACAAGGCTGACAGTACATTTGGCCCTCGCGCAATGGGCGAGCGACGCGCTACAAGGTGTAACTGAAGACCTTGGAATGAAAAGTGCTTAAATCACATTTTCGGGTAAACGCAGTTAGACAGTGGAAATTTTTCCACAAGCCCTCCTTAACATTCCCTCCAAAAATTTAGCTTTGGAAAAGTGTCTAATGTGCAAATCTGCACAACCACATTCTGCCTAATCTCATCGTGTTCAGTCCTAGAAATCCTTAGGTCCGCTGTTTATGAATTATTCCAATGAGAAGCTCTCATTTCAGTGACGTGTGGGCCTGTTCATGCGTTGCTGCACAGATTGTTGATATAACCACGAGAAGGTAGGCCTATTGTTGATATAACCACATGGACGAGAAGGTAGGCCTTGTAGGAAAGAGTTTCTGAGAAAGATTATTTGTTGTAGGATGAAGGTGAGTTTGATGCCTAATTAGGTTTTAGGTAGCTATTGAGGGTTTCAGCTATTTCTAAATTTACTGTACGCCAAAAGTGTCAGAGCATTTTACCTATCTATAGTACAGGAGACCCACTGTCATGTTAAGTTTTATTACTCTGGCTAACAGAGAGTAAAAAACGCAAGCAAATTCGGAATAGTTAAAGTTTTACATTACTTCACCGTGTTTCCAAACATCCGTTTGTGGGCACTTGATTTAAAGCCCTTCACACGTCTTCATCTCATTACAGACAGCACCCACACTACGGCAATTTGAACAATGACTACATAACATGCAGACACTGAAATCCCCGCATTAGTTATGTTAAGAGCGATTATATCCTTAATTTACCAACGGAAAAAAACAACAACATTGTACTTACATGCAGAGACTACAATTCCAGATTTTATCTCAATAACTTCATAACACCATTCTGACTCTGCATCTCATATTAAACATAGGCCTACAGCAAACCTGCATCAACTTGCGAGACTCTCAACTCAAACCATTGAAACATTTACATTAAAATGACAGTACTTCGCAACTGCAACCCTTTTGAAAACACAATATAAAACGCTCAGAAAAAATTGCTCGTATGTAACGTGACTTACGAAATCAATTTCTGATTGGTTAAACTCGCCTTTTTTTGTCAAAATTAACCCTACACCATGCATTTGAAATCTAGAAAAATATTAACCCTTTGTTTGTCTGGCTAGAGCAGTGGTTCTCTATTGTTCTGCTCCAAAAAATCTCAGTAATGGTCTGACACTTCGTTTTTGATCTTCACATTTTTGCATTTCAGTTATTAAATCCATTCTTACTAGCTGCTGTTAATATAAAAACACTTTGCGTTACACAATAGCAATAGCATACGTATCATATATACATTACTTTATATGTTGCTCATTTGATACCTTATTCTTTGTTTTGTCTATCATTTCCTTTTGATTAACATCAATTTGGTCAGTACAACTCGGCAGCAGTATATGCGTTGGCTTTATCATAATATTTCATGGCTTTTTCTTGCACTCTTTATTATGCAATTTTTTGAGCTTTCTTACAAGGTCTAATTCATTCTTTGCTGATAGCTGATTTTTGCGTATTAATAGCGTTACGCTTCAAGTAACTTGCAGTCGTGTTGTTGCACTTTATAGATAAGTATTCCTTCATTACCCTTTTGACATTCTTTTCTTGGCAAACCCTATTAATGTAGTCGTCTTTAAGACACGACCCGCTAATTTTTCTGAACGTTTGCCTCTTTTTCATTTGTGCCCAGTAATAGTAGTATCTTCAGGCATAGGTCTCAGGTTTTATTTGTCGTAATTTAAAGTAAATATCTTACTTTGTTGTTTTTTATATTTTTGTAATAACGCATTGTTTCTCTTCTATTTCAGCTTCAATAACGAGCGTTTCTTCTTCAACTCGTATTTTCAGATTTGTAATCACTTCAGCAATATGCTCACACGCTTGCATAGCTATTGCTTCCTGTAGCCACTTCATTATTGCTGCAAAGTTGTTTAAATGATATTTCTGTTTTTGAAATTGTGCTACATCGTCGTAAATATTCCTTTTAGTTATATGAGCATCATATAATTGCAATAGACATTCTATATTCAATAATTTTCTGTAAAACAAAATACAGTTACATTATACGTTGTCAATATTCAGGTATACACATTTTTATAATTATTTCTTACTACATCTTTAAATCACATCACCATTTACTAGCATATGTTAAATACTGTATATACATTTTTAAAATATATTGTTTGACAATTATACTGCTTCTGTTTTTTCGTTGCTTGTAGACATAATTGTGTTGGTATCACTCATATTTCCAGTGGTTTCATTACTGCTCATGTTATGGTCACTTTGATACATAACAATAATGAAACAGTGAACAATACTTGGTAGTTGTTGTGTTTGCTCAGTAACTGACTTGGTTAGTGAAACAGACATTGGATGACATTAGACCACCACCACCTGTTTACATTAATCAAAAATAGCATCTTCCATCTTAATTGAAAAACTTTACCATCAAATGCATGATGATGTAGTTAGTCATTTGCACAACATAACAGCTTCGAAAGTACATAGCCTACACATCACATGTATGATTGATGTTTTTTGTAAAGCCAGAAAACACACAGACTTATTATTTGCATAAACTAAATGCTACAAGAAAACCTCATAGGCCTACACAAAAGCTTACCTTGGACCTTCGCTTTTTTATTATGCTGGCCTTCCACGCTAGTGGATTCAATTTCCTTTTCTTTGGACTAAAATATTGTTTATGACCAACAGTATATATCACATGATTCAATAGGTTTACTTGAAGACATTACTAAGACAGTAAAAACTGATCTGCAGATGAATATGAATTGCTGCAGTAGATATCTGATCTGGACATTGAAGTTATGCAGCCTGTTGGCACAGTAAAAAAATAGTGGTTACACTAGAACTTTCACCCTCTTAATGCATGCTGCTTGTTGAACTTGTTTTGCTTTTGGCAGATTAACATTCCGTCATTAAACAGCTTTATATGAAGCAGAGTTAAACCAGACGACTTAACAACCAATCATATTTTCACTAAAATAACAGGGGGCGTCCTGTAGAACACATCCCTAAGGAGTCAGACCTAGTCTTGAAATCCCTTCAAGTTGAAGTTAGGTTAGGCTTGGGTCATATTAAGGTTAGGGAATACACAGCTTGAATGGGCAAGTAAATTGAATCCAGGTCAAAGAAAAAATTAATTCCACAAACCTGGAAGGCCAACAAAATAGGAAAAGCTCAGAGCCAAGGTAAACTTTTGTGTAGACTACAGGCCTACAGTTGTCTTGTAGCATTTAATTTATGCAAATGAGAAATCTCTGCATGTGGGGCTTTAAAATAATACATGATATTGAGTTGTACACATGCTTTGAAGTTGTGCAAATGACTAGTTGCACACATTTGATGGCATTATTTTAAATAAAGATAATATATGTTATTTTTGGTTACGGCCAACTGGTGTTGGTTATCACTGATCAGATGTCATCCAATGTTTGCATTACTAGGCAAGTCAGTCACTGAGCAAACACAAAAAATACCAAGTCAGGAATCTAACCTAGCTTTTTAATCCCCTGAAATTGGCGTTAGGTTATGTTTGAGTGAGATTAAGGTTAGGGGAACAAACAACAGTGATAGAAATGCAATTTGCAACCAAGTGAGAGAATGTCTCACCCAAAACGTTATATGTTGGGAAACAGATACTTCTTGTAGTTTGCCAAAGTTTACTGTTTATTTCCTCGGGTCAAGATATCTAGTGTTGTGCATTTCTTTTCAATTTTTATATTTTGTTTCAGGTACACCTCACAAAAATTATTCTGGAAATGAAGTTGCAGAAAGAACCCAACCAATTGTGTCATGTCGTTGTAACTGCTATGCTGCGTTTAGTGAAGAGGAATGTCATCATATATCTGTGGCTTTTGTGATCATATATATCTGTGGTCATTCTGTGGCTTACAAGATCATGTGATCCAAAACACGTTTTTACGTGGCTGCATAGCAACAATACCTACTGCAAATACCTAAAAGGGATGAAAACAAAATCGCTGATCAGTGCCATTGATCCGGCACTGCTAAGAGATGCTATGCAACGTTTCTCCCTGTTGCAGAGGCAAAGCTCTCTGATGTCAATGATCTGCTTGCACATGTGTTTTTTCCTGAAATGCACCATTTTATTCGGTGCTTACTTCTGCAACTAAAGATGTTAATTCAAATGAAGAGGACGTGGAGTAGCTTAAGAACGTATGGACACAGTTTCATAAACAATACGGTATTTCGGTGCAGCAACACAATCAGCGTTGCCAGCAAGGAGACCCATTGGCCCAATCCCCTGACTTAAGATAATATTACGGAAAAAGTATATCTTTTATTTGACTTGTGAGTCAATATACTTCGCCGCATTTAGCTACATCCGAAACTTCTACATGGGTCCGACTATGGATGTAACAAGGAAGGTATTCACGAACATTATGTTCGCTTGACCCCCCTAGAAGACTTCTAATCTCTTTTTTATATTATCAAAGACTCAGTATTTTCATTTACATTTATTTTATTATAAAATAAAGACAGTTTGATCAATGGTACTCACCAAATGAATAAATTTCCAATCTTTACTCTCAGAATGGATTCGAACACAGCAATACAGACACACATGTAATTAACATCTGACTAAAACCTTATTCTGATTCAGTTGATAAATAATGTACATAACTCTGCTGTTGACTACGTCTGAATCGTGATCAGCGTTTCAGCATATTCTTTGAGTCACGCCCTTTTTTTGTATCATTCTCTCTAGAATGTTCGTGTCTCACGTCACTACGTAAGTTATTTCCGCATAGCGGTTGTGTGTCAAAACAACTACAGAGAGATCGCTTTTTATATTGAATTGTAAATGAGTTTCGCTCTCTGAATGACTGATGTGTCTCAGAACAATAGAACTTCGCTCTCCGACCATTGTCATAGATCAGAGAAACGGAACTCCGCCGTCTGAACAGTTTTTCACGTTTCAGAACAACAGAACTTCACTCTCTGACCATTTCCACGGTCCAGAGAAACAAAGCTCTGCCGTCTGAACGAGTTTCGTTGAACAGACCACCAGCGCTTCGCCTTGTGTTGAGTGAGAGCACTGGGCTGTTCGGCCTCGGCTTGGAGCGGTCCTCAAGAGATCAAGCCAGGCGGCATTTCGCCTTATCGACCTCTTGTTCCGGGAAGAGCACTGCGAGACTGAGCAAGGCATCGGCCTTTTGACCATATTAGTCAGGCAGCGGGCGGCCAATTTGGAGTAGCCAAATTTGCGCTGTGGAGGGACAGCATCTCCCCCGGACAAGCCGTTTGTAGTCACTGGAGAACGGGTACCTCCTACCCGAATTCCAGCTCTGGTCTCAAGGCTATAAGTGGAATTGCTCTTTACGAGTCTTGCTGTTCCGGTCTCATAGCTTAACCCGCGGGTGTCGCACCTTTGGGCAGAGCCAGTTTTACTTCAAAGGATGACAAGCTCAAGGCAGGGCAAACCAGAGAAGGAGTCCTCAGTTCAGAGAAAAGCGAACTGATTTGAAGACCGAAAATCGGGCTTTTTATAGGCAGATTGTCATGTGACTGGTCACAAGACTTTTCTATTTTTAGTAACAATTTAGGTGCGTGTGATCACGATTCAGAAATTACGTTATTTCGTATACTCTTGATTGGTTAATTCAAACAGTTTGCATTATTTGTTTTTGTTGCTTAGCAACAGCGAGAGAGGCATCTCCTTGTTGGTCTGGATTCGTCCGTTTGAATCAGTTGTTTTTCGTTGCTAGACAACGGCCGGATATTCTTCGTCATAGCAGTCACGTTTTTCTTGGAGCCGTGCTGGATTCAGCTTTTACTGTTCTTTTGTTTCTTGAGCTCTTTGGCTGTTTTATGGGAATGAATGTACAGACCATAAAGTGTCTGCTACAATAGAAGATAGGCTAGCCTACTGTTTTGGAAGTTCAGCCTGTAGCCTACCGCCTACACAACACCTAGTCTCAGACTAGACTAAGTCTACTGCCTGTTCCAGCAGTACAGGACCACAAGAATTTCCAAACGAGGCAAAAG
>Ga0210059_1017427_pt1 | contig 10235 bp, 8 predicted proteins | sample Ectturendosymbi2_FD_188042 | JGI IMG/M metagenome (GOLD analysis project Ga0210059, IMG submission 188042) | Ecteinascidia turbinata endosymbiont from Florida, USA - Sample 2 (SPAdes) (version 2) | ecosystem: Host-associated > Tunicates > Ascidians > Unclassified | place: Key West, Florida...
CGAAAAATGTATGCAGCAGTTGACGGCGCAAAAACAACCAGGGGTGAGCTACCCTATGAAAAGCAAGGGGGGGTGCAGGATGCGGGCTGTGGCGGTAATTTCGGTGTGCAGTTGCGTAAATGAGGAAAAGTGTCAAGCTGCCGAAATTCGTTGGGCTCGGGAACGGTCATTCCGAAGAGAAAACTGAGGCAAAAAGGGGAAAACAGAGGCAAGGCGTGTAGGTTACACGGGAAAGTGCAGGAAGTGTCGTTGACAGAGCGGTAGTGATAACGTTGAGACGGGCTGAAGTTAACGAGGGAGGAGCGTGTCTTCCCTGTGCAGGAAAAAAAAACGCAGAGTTGTTCCAGGTAGGGGCCATAACTAGTTGTGGGAAACCTGAAAAGTGGGGCACGGTTTCTCTGAAAAAGATGGCCTGAGGCGACTGCCTCCTTATCCTTCCCTAATATCCATCCTTGAGCTTGCAATCTGTCTTTTTGGCAAAGCGTGTGTGACTAAAATGAAACTAAATTTGAATTTTTTCCCATTTGGGCTTCAAATTCCGCAGATAAGGTATTATATTTTCAAGAACCCCGTGATTTGTGCAAATGTAATTACGTGCAGTGCGAAACTCTCTTTACCTGCAGCTGAGCGCAGTCAATAAGTTTTGTAATAATGGGTTACTATTGTTTCCAGGGACCGAATTTGCTAAAAAACTTTGGGGGGAAAAACCTTATAGTTCGCGTGTCGATGACATCACCATGTTCATTCAACCGTAGTACGCCCTTTGTAAAATTGGCCAAATTGGTGGCACATTATGGAATTGATGCCTGGCTACGCCAATCGTGGTGGTATAGCAACTAGCAGTGTATACAATGGTGTTATATCTAGATATCTAGCACTGAGCATTGTATTCAATATGAAAACACATTAATTCTGAGAGCTTAAATAGACACAATTATGCTCAAAATTGTGATAATCAATTAAAATGTGGTCAGTTTCCATAAATAAGATATACTGCTAATAATAATTAATCAACACATAGATCAAATCAAAATCAAAGCACAAGATCTTTTGGTAAATACTAGCAGTGGAACCAGGTGCGTAGCCACAAATTTTATTAGGACTGGGGAAAACAACAACCGAGTTTCAACATTTAATTATTTTTAATGCTCCTTGTTTTTAAAGCATCATCCATGAAACGTGCATATTTCTGGCGTTTTCTCCTGAAAAATTGTGTTCAGATTTAAGCCGACAAATAAAAAGTTTGCTTTCATTGAATTGAAAAGTTTTAAAAATTTGGTAGTAAAGTTCCAAGCTTCTAGTTTGGATCATTGCCACCATTTGCTGACAAACTTTTCTTGCAAAAGTGCTAGTAAACCTCTCAATGCCCAATATTGCACTTGAGCAAGAAGTCATCGCGGCCGCCATTACGATTTCGCTTATACTGTATTTACACGCTTTGGATGTACACCAACACAGCACGTTCAACCGAAGCCGAACAGCGACTTTGCTCTGAGGCATTGAAAAATCCGAAGTAGGTCTTCTACAAAAATTTCGCGCACATAAGAAGTGGATCCCGTTGTCATATAATTTTTGAGCAATTAATTCTCGTTTGTAATTGATAACCGTATACGCTATAGAGTCTTTCAACGCGTTTGAAAAATGTTTGGATTTTTTATAATAATGCGTAAGATATTTGGGCTATGTTCAACCTATTGCGCAAAACCTTTGTAGCTACTTTAAACATACTTCATTCAAATTGTTTGATGAGACTTTGCTAAATTTTACTGACCTCATTGAAATATAAGATGGAATTAAACTGTAAAAACAATAGTAAAGCCAGTATTACAAAACTTATAGACCACGCTCAGCTGCAGCTAAAGATAGTGTAGCACTGCACGTAATTAAATTTGTACAAATCACGGGCTTCTTGAAAATGCAATAACTTATCTGCGGAATTTGAAGCCGTAATGGGAAAATATTCAAATCTAGTTTCATTTCAGTCTCATGTGCTTTGCCAACAAGATAGATTGCAAGCTCAGGGATGGATATTAGGGAAGGATAAGGAGGCAGTCGCCTCAGGCCATCTTTTTCAAAGATTCTGTGCTCCCCCTCGAGAGCTTTCCACCATTGTTTAGTTAAAAAGGTTATGTACCACTCTAGAGCCATGTTTAAAGAAGCTCTGAAGCAAGTCATGTGTTTTTCAAAATAAAGCAAAAATTATGGGAAAATGTGCTGTAGGAAGAAGCTTTCAATTGCGTATCTGGAAAACTTTACAAAATTTTGTTCCTTTCGTATGTATCTTATGCTCTTAAATTTAGTTCATAGATTGACATGTGAAACAAATTCAACTCTTTTATCGACGTAACCCCACATCTACCATTCGCAATGGCGATATTTTGGGGCCCCTTTCTGAGAGCTTGTCCCTAAATTTTAATATGCACCCCTATGCAAGTAATCTCAGTATCTGTAAGCAATGGCAGTGTCAATTACCTCAGCACTTGCAAAATGAAAAGCATCTTGTTACTTATGTTAGATTTTGCTGCTGACTCTTCTCGTTGCAGTTAAATGATTGCAAATAATTTACTGTAGGATAGGGTGGCAATTAACATCAAAGTGGAAACACTGGGCTTATGAACAGCAGGTAGGCGTCCAATATCTTATATTGATTTTTTTACTGCCGGCATAGGTAAATGGAAATAATTGATGAAAACATTAAGGCTCCACATAATTGTGATTAAACCGTCACAATACATGTCATCACAAATAAATATCGAGAATGAATGCTATTGTTGCTAAACAGTTACTATGGCGCAATGAAGAAGACTTTGAAACTGCATCGTTTCTTAGCCAAAGTTTGAGCTTCAAGACATAAAATTTATATCACCGCCATATTCACGTATCTAGTTTTAGAACTGTAGAACAACAAAAATGTACGATATTGATTTAAGGCTACGCTGACACTGGACACAAGGATAGGTTATATTTGTAACGCCCACGGTTATCAGAGAAGAATTTGCGATGGTCTTGAAATGAAGCTTACTTCACCATTAGGTGGGATACAGCAAGTTGGTATGCCGAAAACAGCTGCGAAAAGCGTTACTCCAATTTTTTTACGTACGGTCATTGAATATGATTACGAAAAGTCGGATCAAGTTTGTTTTCGACTAAAAGCTGAAGTAGGACTGCTTCCTTGAGGCAGTTTCGTTGATTTGCACTGAAGTACCGTCCCACACAGCTACGCGCCTGATGGCAACCGTATTATGATTGCAGGCTACAGACCAGCGCAGGAATTCTTGATTGAGCGAAGTTCATGTGCACACCGATTCGGTGATTCAAATTAACCAACACAATTTTCAACAATCATGACAATTCAGTTTACATAGGAACTCTGTATACTGTTTCTACAAATAATCCAGTGATAATGCTCATTTGTCTCATTTATTCCCTAGTTTTATGTTGGGGAACGTTTCCAACAGTGATGTAACCATGAAACTTGCACAACTACATTACTTTTTATCACAAAATATTGAGGGGGACAAAACAAATTATGTCCCCTGTCCAAAAGTTGGGAGGGACATGTCCCCCCCATAAACTCGGTCCCTGTAACAGACTCAAGATTTCACAAGTCACCGAAATGAAAACGAAAAACCAGTTTCAGGGCTGTTGCCAGTGCAGTACGTCTGCATCGTAGTTTTGCAACTTAAAGGTGAGTAGATGAGTTTCTTGGCGGAATTAATCTCCTGATTGAACCACAGTGCAGCGTGTAAAAAGCTATAGATGCATTCTTAGCAAACAACCTGCCGTTCTGTGACAAAAATGCATTGAACGTGCTCGATTAGCTCAACGAATTATGACCTAACTATGCAATTGTGCAACACGTCACTCCACATACGTGGACAACGCATAGGAGTATTGAATTACTGCTGCGGGCGTAATGAGGTTAGATGGCGCCCGGGGCAAGAAGCAGGTTTGGCGTCCCATGTTCGAACCTGAGGTCTTTCGGAAGCAAATGTACTGCATTGAAGTACTTGTGACATTGACGTACGGGAACTTTGGCTTGATGAAAGGTAAAATATTCAATTCCCCGAATTTTTGCGCCACTGTGAGGAAAACGAATAGTAAAGTTTTGCAGGGCGATAAATCTGCTTAAGCAACTTGCCCAAACATATCGGGAAGCTTTTCCTGACATTTTTTAATCTTGCCCGAATCTTCGCCACCTCGTAAGCCTATAGCTCTAACGCAGAAAGTTTGGCAAAATACTAGCTAGCTGCACAGAATCGTCTTCAGGAAGTTTTCAATACGGGGGCTTTGCGCTTCTGCGGGGAGCTTTGGGTTTGTGCGGGGTTGCTTGACACTCTAAAAATTGACAAAATCTCAATCATGTTTCAATTTCGGGGGGCTTGGAGCTTTGTTTGGGGGCTAAGCCCCCAAAGGCCCCCCCGTGGCGACGGGACTGTATCTATAGCTTGGTGGATTGAATAACTGGTTTTACGGGTCATAACAATTTTTGCTCAACGGTTGAATATTTGCAGTCCAAAATTGGGAATGACGGCGCCTTTTGGCCCCACCTGGCTACGCGTCAGGCAACAGTGACTGATGGCTGTGTGGTTTCAATCCTTTTGTTGCATTTGCGAACCCGTAGACATCTCACGCTGGTCACAAAAAGACAAATTTGGCATTTAGCGAAATCTGCAACCGACAGAAAAATGCTTAGCTTGTTGGTTGTTAGATCATTCCGCTTACATCACATAAACTTGAGCAGAAAAGCAATCTTCTTGTAAAAACTTAAACTTTTTTACTGATGACTGTAGTGTTGGCGAAGGTTCGTGGTTTTGAATTGGTGGTAGGCTCATTCTGATCTGTGTTTTCTGTCCTGGCTGGATAGAAGCAGATCCATCGCCAGATCAACAGCTTTAGTGTGGCTTTGAGCTTGTTCGGGGGCTTCGTAATAGAATACAATGAACTGAAAAATGATTTCTTGGGGAGACTAGAGCTTGACTTTGGACATATTGATTGTGCATTTGGAGGTCTCAGCTCGCTTGTTTCCACTTCTGTTGAACAGTGTCACACCTTTTTTAATAACCTGGTTTAGTGCGGTTGATATTTTTTTCTTCACATCAGCAATCCAATGTCGAAAAATATGAAACGGTATTAAACACTTGATTGAAAATGTACTTTTGTAAGTGGTGTTAAATGTATTTTAAGGCAATATGCTTTAAGGCCCAGTGTGAATCTACCATGCGATTATGAGATCGTTTTTCACGATAGCCAGCAGAGCTACATAAAATGGAAGTAGTGTCCTGGCAAATGCCTTTCATTCAAGTTTTGTTTGAATTGTCGCTTTAGCAATAAATAAGTTTTTCATGTACATGGAAATGCACAAGTTTCACTTGGAAACGTGATCGTCATTTAACTTTTTATTTGAGTCCTATCGTGGGACATGAATTGTCACTTCAAGTCTAAGAAGAACCGTTCTACTTCTAACCAGGTCGGGAATGCGTTTCAGACATTGTTTCCCACTGATTTCGCTAGGGATAGCCAAAACAGCGGCAAACACTAGCGCGCAACATGCTTTTATACCTTTGAAATATATTTTGTAAATATACGAGTTATGTGTAGCTTGTGAAAAATGAGGCCACTGTTTCAGACCCGTTTCAAACATTTCTGAATTAATGATATAAAGCGCTTTCAAACTGGTTATTTCCTGAAAAATCGCATAGTTCGAGAAAAAAATAGCCCCTTGACCTACAAAATAAACCACTTTTGACCCAACAATTGTCCTTTGGTATTTAAGCAAGTGAAGACCTTTTTGGAGCCCCCCTATTTAACTGCTCCCCCTCAAACGCTTGGGCCGGATCCGCCACTGGTCCGACATCACTACATTTTTTTCATTTTCTGTTCTTTTTATGGCAGTGGCAGATACTAGCTTGCTTTCTGAAGAAGGGGCAGATTGATCTTACATGAGCATTGCCACGTCGGCTGGTCTTTTGAGTGGAGATAGGTCCCGAACAACAGGGTTCAAAACGAAACATATGTCGGTTTGCTCTCACGTGGGAAACCGGAAATGTTCAGAGCAGTTCCACAAGGATTAATAGGCTACTGACTCGTGGAAAGTACAGCAGTCGCAAACCTGGTTGGTCGATCAACATTTTTCTGTAAAGAGAAAGCCACGGCGGGGGTTTCACACTAGGCAGTGCTCATAATTTGCTTTCCGTCTGCCAGAGCCTACAGAACTTTGCTGCAAGGATGACATCACACATTCGTCGCGATTCTCTTGAAATCTCAGCCCTGTAGCGCGCCACATCGAAGTGAGTCATTTGATCAAGTTGTTTGGTGTTGTTTGCTTGGTATTTGCCTAATCATAAGCAAAACTGTATGAATTTTTCTATATTTTGGTTAAGATTATTAAACTCGATTCCCAGCTGTGTAGGCAGTGAAACCAGGAGACATAATTGCTATTGGCGGTCACTTATTCCTGCCTGCCCGTTCGTTTCACAATAAAGATTTTCCCTGATTTCATCATTTCCCCTGTAAGCTTTTGCGTGCAAGTTGCTGAACTGAAGGTGCGTCGCTGACTCGAAATCGATTTTCCAGCAAAACAAATTGTGATCAGATCCGGTTGTGCCATGCGTGACAGGCTGATTCCTCGAAGGCTTAACAACCAAACCTTGGGGTTTTCATTACCCTGATCAAACAACATTCTTCGTAGCAAAACAGCAGCTTGCACTCGTACAGATAAGACGAAGCTATATACCTGTGGCTTATGCGTAACCCGTTCTATTGCCAATTTTGACTATTTACTTACTATCAATCAATAAATTGCATTTTTCGCGATGTTAATACATGTCGTCGTTCAAAAAAAAATTACGAGGATTGGCGAATTGACCGCGACGTCTACAAGTCAGATAACCATAAACAAGAACAAACAGAAAGGCAATACAAGGATTATGATTATCAGAAAGAAAAGCAAAAGGAAAAAAATACGCACAGACAAAAGACACACACGAGACGCAAGACGTACAACACAAGAGACACAAGCACACTCAAGAGACACAAGACGTACAAAAAACGTAAGACGTACAACAGACCGAATGCAAAAGCGTCACAAATATCCGAACTGCAACGTGCAGCGCCACAAACATAAACAATCGCTGACAAAAACCGAAAACTACGTAGTTCGAATGAAGCAAATATGTATACTCTACCGGGAAGCAATGAAAATTATGTTTGAAAGAGGAGCTGTTTATATAATTTTATAAATGTATGATTTGGCCTATTAGAAAAGTATTTTGGAATGCAATTCCACAGTTTAGAGCCTCTGTAAACAGAATAGCGTTGTTCGGTTTTGCATAAAGGAATGGTTAGCATCTTATTATCCAGTTGTCTTGGGTGAAAATTATGATAGTTTGATGTGTATTCGTTATCTTTGGTAATTTCGTTTGGTAACATGGGCTTGCATATCTTATACATGTATTTAGCAATTACTTATTTAAATATGTTCTTTATCTCCACGATATAAGTGAAAAGATACACATCCTTTATGGGTATTTCTTCCTTGATGAGAATATTGCATACATTGCGTATAGCTCGGTTATTTAATTTAACTAGACAATCCAGCACGGTTGTATTTGCAGTTCCCAAATAATAATTGCGTTGTGCAGTGACAATAAACAATAGAGAAATACATATTACGGAGCAGATCCACATTTATGTAAGGCTGCAACTTGTACAGTGCCACCCTACTACCACAAGTATCCGTTTTTCCCACATGAGCAATACATACATCCCTAATTTAACCACGAATCTATTACAACCCCTAGGTATTTAACACTCTTCACTTGTGCTATTGTGAGACCACCTTAAGAAACGTTGAAAGGGGCGGTTAAAGGTGAAATTTTAGAAAAAAGCATGAATTTAGTTTTTGTGTAGTTAACAGTTAACTTATTCGCATTCATCCAATTTTGAATTTTTTCTAGCTCCAAATTTGATTTTAATTCCAGTTGTGCTGTATTATTACGTGAAAACAAAAGAGTAGTTTCAACAGTGAGGAGGTAAGACTTACATGTAGTTATTGCGGGCAAACCATTAATGAAATTTATAAAAAGTATTGGGCCAAGTGTGGAACCTTGAGGAACACCACATTTTATAGTAGGTTTGTTCAGGTTAGATAATTGTTGGTTAAAAGACGAACTGCTTTCTGTTGTTAAGGCATGGGCGCAATTTGGTGGGGGACACGGGGGACGTGTCCTCCCACTTTTTCAGGCGGGGGGACATAATATGCCATGTCCCCCCACTTTTTCCTTTTTAAGTTTTGTATTTGGAGAGGATTCAAAAATAAAAATGTTTATCTTGTTTTGTGTGAAGAGCTATTCATGTTAGATGGTAGGCCACACATAGCCAAGTTGATGTTGAAACAGAGTTTGGTATCACTGATTCTGTTAGTTTATGAATTTTAGCTTCGATAAAATAATTTTTAGCATTTTTCAAGTTTCTACAGACGGTGAAAGATGTTAACTGCTTTTGTCCGACATTTTACCCTGTGGTATACTGTTAGAAAGGTTATTTTCTTGTAACAGTGAGAGTGTTGCAGCTGCACATGTGAGAGACCACAGTACAGCCATTATTTGTTCCGTGCAGAAATGCAACTGGCTTTGCTGTAACGTTGGTTGTCACGTATTCAGAAACAGACATCGTATAATTTGATGATACTAGTGTATGTAATGTTAGAAAGGTAGATTTTCAGGCAAATCTCTGCGAAGCTTATGATGAAGACAAAAAGCAGCACTATTGTGGAGACTTAGTTTGGGGATGGGAAGTTTCGCAAAAGACTGTTTTCAACCATTAGTGAAAAGGATTTCAATCAAAACGTTGTAGATGTAGCCTACAGTATTTACCTAGCTGCATATTGACCTACAGCTCAAAACGTAGGGACTTCACTCGGAATTAAGGATGAAATATACATTTATCCTCACTTCTTGTAATGTCGCGACAATGGTGACCAACAAATCCAAACGATATTTTTTCCGTGACTCTTACACTTTGTACTTGTGCTGAATGCATTGGTTCGTAAGTCATCTGATTTACTTAAGTTTAACCAAACCCACAATGCAGCAATGTTTTCATCCAAGTGCGAAATATTTGATTTACAGATACATCACATCTATGCAAGGGTGTACGCAGGTGGTGTTGTGGTTAACCCCCCCTTAAGCTTGGTATTTTACAAAAACGTTTTTGTTTGCGCAAATGATATTAATTGTTTTCGCATACATTTTGCTTGTTAATTTGTCGAGTTATTGAAATACCACGGAATTAATTTGCGTGCAAATTTCAAGGAACATTGTAAATGGGCTAAAATGTGATAATTAGGTTTTGATGGGAATCTGGGTTATCTTCTGCATCCAGAAACCATCTCACCACTTTTTGCAGACCTTTCGTCCACTACGCATGTTTTAAGGTTGTGTTCCGCTATAGTTCACTTTATCCAAAACAATTGTGTTTATTTCATCAGCTTTGTCTGATCAGCGCATGCGCTGACCGCATTGGCTGCATTACCAATTTCTGTAGCATGATAAAACTGTTGCACGAGCTCAAAAACAGCACTTGTTAACATAGAAGCATTCAGGCATTTGATAATGTTTCAGCAGGGAAAAACGACAACTGAAAATTTGCTGGACTTTTATACATAACAAAAAACGAAAGTTTTCTTGCGTACTTTACGCGCAATCTCAATTCTTGTGTAGTTTAGCAAGAATGGATCTTGCAAACAGTGGTGTGCGTCAGACAGCCCAGTCGTACACGTTCTATGCTCCACTGCTCTTGTTCTACGAGACATTAGCGAGCCTCATTTTGCAGTTGTAAATTGCTCAGACGTAGTGATGAGTGTGTTTTATTCCCCTGTGTTAACGCGATGCCTGATATTTTTGCAGTTAGGAACTGCTGTGTAGTAGGGTTGAGTTTATTTCCTCCGATATCCTAACCTGGAGAGCTGATAGTTTGTATTCAGTGCCATGACACATAAATTAAGAGAAGTGCGTGTAGAAGAATATGCATATCATGTCAACAAACTTCGCCAAAACGTTAGTTTTGAAACATGAATATGACGTCAAACTGTGACGTCACAAACAGAGACACAAAATACAAATGACCACCATATGCCATTGATAGAAACAGACCCCATTATAATTTTCTGCGTTCCCCACTGCATCTACGGTAGTTTCGTCGGACATTCTTTTCGTGTTAAAGGTGAAACTTGG
>Ga0210059_1017428_pt1 | contig 10235 bp, 5 predicted proteins | sample Ectturendosymbi2_FD_188042 | JGI IMG/M metagenome (GOLD analysis project Ga0210059, IMG submission 188042) | Ecteinascidia turbinata endosymbiont from Florida, USA - Sample 2 (SPAdes) (version 2) | ecosystem: Host-associated > Tunicates > Ascidians > Unclassified | place: Key West, Florida...
GCTCACATGTCGCGGCATTTCGTTTTTTAGCCCTGATGAAGACAGTTGTATCAACCGTCGAAACGTTGGCAAGTTTTTAACGTGTTTTTATGTTTTTAGCGCCAGTAGAGCCTGATTAAATTTGTTTATTTGCGTTAGTGGTTGAGCACATGAGCAATGATTCCATCGACGTCGTCAAACGACGGGATGGGTCAGATTAAGAAGTTTGCTTCTCGAGGATTTTCAGCTGGTAACGGCCTTGAAAAAGTTTCAGTAAAGACTGTGTTCAGACTGTTAGCGCAAACGAAGCTTTGACAAATTTAGGTATCCGGTAGTGATGGGATGCGTCTAATCGTCTACGTCAAACATTTTAACATCACTGTAAGTCATATCATGAGCGTTGTCGAAACAAACATCCCATCCGTCGCCACACTACCTACTATTGCACACATGCCCGTTTTTGTGAACTGTTGCAATTAGAAAAATCTGGAGGGATTATTCAATTGAACTCGTTGTGTCCATGAGGGACAATCAGAACTTTTACGAAAACTGTAAGAAAAGAATGTGAACCAGGTGAGCTTACTGTGACAACTTGTTCAGATTCAATATGATTCTTGGGAAAATGGAATCTCGGGAAACTAGAGGTTGCGTAAGAGAGAGAGATATATTGTTTCATATGTCTCAGCTAATAAGCAGAAACAATTCATGAAGCTATCATGCCAAAAAGTATCGAATTGTCACGCGTCAGCAAAATTAGATTAGGCTAAATAAAAATACGATGGCAAAAGAACCGATCAATGTAAACAAAGATTGTCACTCTGCCAGGCAGAAGTGGTGAAAGCAGTGGCGTATTTACGCGTAGGCCATCGCCCAGGGCCCCGCGCAACTCCTTCCTATGATGACTCATTATTAACTTAAAGTGCGCAAAGGCATAACTTCACAATTTACTTTGAAACGAGCCAAAAAGTATTGTCTAGACCAGTGGTTCTCAAAGTGGGCGGAATCGCCCCCTTGGGGGCGATTTTGAAGGGCAGGGGGGCGAAAAAATTAAAGGGGGTGGTAGGAGGACAAAACAACACAAAGGGGGAAAACAACACAAAGGAGGGCAAAACAACACAAACCCTTTAACTACCGCGCGAGCCAATATATTGACTCGCCCTTTTTTGGCCATAAATCGCCAGCCGCTAGAGCTAGAGAGCTGTTCAAACCCTCTACGGATTCAGCAAGTCTTCTAGTTGACATCGAAAAAAAAAATTTTTTTGTTTTTGGTTTGGCGTATGCTGGGGGGAACGTCACAAGTGGAGGTGTTTTTGCATTTTTTTGGCCACCTTTACTGGCCCTGATATATATGTATCAAACTGCCTCCTTTCCCTCTTCTTACTTGATACTTGACTGCAATGTAATATTTTGGATCATAACCTGATGTTTTACTTCTTATCCAGATTGACTGCAATTATGGCTAACACAAATGCACACATATACGCTGGAGAAGAATAGATCTAGCTATTAGGCTGATCGTGTTGGAAGAATAAGTTTAGAACGTACATAAAAATTTGAAAATGAAGATGCTGAACAGCACCTTTCATACGGGTGGCATGAACAGCAAATTTTTGGGGAAATTATTGCAATTAGCTAACAGTTTTTAACACAATAAATATTATCATTGTTCACATGTGGCTATGCAGAATATTGATTGCTAGTTGAGGGCGTGCAGCGTTGAACCCCGGTAAATATGTAATATATGCTTGCAGACACCTTGATTTGTTTGCAATTTTACGTTTTATTCTTAACATTAAGACTTTCTGTTTTTACGTTATTTGGGAAAAACGATCAAATTTGAGCAAAAATTATTTGCATTTCCAAAAATATGCGCTCCCGTACACCTATGCCCCCACCTAATTGCGCCTATGTCTGTGAGTACCCTGGCCTAAATAAGCAAGTACCCTAATTCAGTAATTACAAAAAAAATATGCACTCCCGTACACCTATGGCCCCACCTAATTGCGCCCATGTCTGTGAGTACCCTGGCCTAAATAAGCAAGTATCCTAATTCAGTAACTTAGCTACATAATTCAATTGATAATGGCTCATTGTCTGCTGCTTATGAGTCACAAATTAATCAGTTAATTACAACAATTAACTTGACATGGTCTGATGCGTACGTACCACACTTTAGATTGTGCAAAGTCTAGGTAAAACCCTTAGTCATTGGTTGGTTAATGGTTCATTTTTGCTAACAGAAAGTTTTTATGCAAAGTATCTGTTTAGTGTGACAAGTTTGTGATGGACCCTTGTGAACCCTTTCGTAGTGGTGCACCCCACGCATATTTTGGTACAACCTAGGGTGCACCGTGCACACCGGTTGAAGAGCACTGGTCTAGAGCCACGCGCTCCCCATATCCGTCATTGGGTGAAAGACCGTGGAGGTCATCTAGTCAGGGAACTCCGGTAACGCCATTTTTCTTGACGCTTGTTTCCTAGAGCAGACTTCCTCACTATCTCTTTTTGGGTAAAATGCAAAATATAGGCCAAGCTTGAAACAAACTTACAATGACATAATCAGGTAGCATATTATCTATTCTTCAATGCATTTCCTTTCTGTGTTCAATAAACCTTTTTCTCCACAACCTATTCATCAATGTTTATATGATAATATGCAGATGTCAGTCCCAGATGTCAGCGAGTTCTCTTTTCGTGTTTGGGCCACTATCATGCGTTCGCGTAGCTTGCGCACAAATAGTTTTTTCGGCTGAAATGATTAACAGTATTGCAAAACTGACATGTATGTCGCTTCGTAAGCAAATCTTTTTCTACAAATGAAGCAACACCTTCAAATCTCCCAGGCTGTCTTCATTCTCCAGATTGCCTGTCTCTTCGTACGCGGTGGCACAAATCATTTTGAACTGAAGAAATATATGTGAAACGTGACTGTCCGTTTCGGTATAGGAGAAAAATATTAACCTGCCTATCAAAGGTGCAATCGTGGAATCCAAACAATTAAACGAATTGAGAAAAGGGCGTAATGCTTTATACAATAAAGCGTTTTAGGGGACGTGGATTTTGGAGCCAGTCGACACATTTTACACACCAGTTTGAACACAGACAATGAAGGTGCTCCTGCGCGTTTTTCTAAATAATCCAGTGGTTCCCAACGTATGAGTCGCGATCCAAACAAGGGCCGCGAAAGGTCAATCAATGGGTCCCACCGGAACGATTAAAATCTGAGTTGCATAGTTTCAGCGTCACCACTGCTTGTATTTGTCTGTCTATAGCGTAGGTACTTGAGCAAAAGGTTAGCTTCCTGACATTGAAAACGATCTTAGCAATTTACTGCCAAAATTCATCCATATAATCAGTTTTTTTTCAGTGTCTTATGGTTACGGTGGTAATTGTCACTGGGTGTGCGAGGGCTGTGACGTCACAATATGACGTTATATTCACGCTTCAAAACTACGTTCATGCTGCGCGAATGTCTCATCCAATACCAGCAGTCGAGCACAGAAGATGTGCGGACGGAATGGCGCACACCCAGGGTTGCTAGATCGAAATTTGCTAAACTACAAAAGCAGTGAGAATGCGCATAAAGTACGCAAAAAAACTTTCGTTATTTTGTTATGTGGCTCTTAAAAACAGTGTTGGGGAGTCGGAGGTAAAACGTCCGACTCCGACCTTTCCAAAATTTCCGACACCGACTCCTTACCATGAAATGAGTAAAGTTTGGCTGTCAACGATTTTGTAGCAACTAGCAATCAATGGATATCGTGGTACACAGCAAAAATTCTCTGTTTCAACAAAAGTTTCAGAAGAAATTGTACCATTTCAACAGGGATTCCCAACTTAGGAGTGTGATGAAAAAATTATCCAATTGGGCTTCCGGAGTCGGACAAAAAATCCGACACCGCCTCCTAGTGTTGTTAAGAATCCGACTCCACCCAAACAACACCGACTCCTTGCGACTCGACTTCGCATTCCTGGTTAAAAATAAACTACTGGGAGGACAGAACAGACACGGGGTTGTTTGAGCCGTTATTGCTTAATTCGGCATAACTGCCAGTTAATGACGAAGCTTGAATGTGACCTGGTATATGCTGATGCTCATATTACAAGCACAGATATGCGGCTGTACTAGCGCACACCCAGGGCCACATCAAAAAACGAAACGGGAAACCATAATGATAGATGAAAAAGTCAGCTAAATCAAGCAAGTTCAAATGGGACAGTTTTGAATCTTGGCTCAGAAAATCTTTGAGACGTCCGTAATTACCTTCCAGCAGGGCCGGAGCCAGCAGACATTTTCATTTGGGGGGGCCACTGGAGGGGCCAGTTTTGCAACAAGGGGAGCTGTCAATGGTCTGTGTAGGACTTTCAGAAAGAGACCTACTCCAGGGGCATGGGCCCCCCCTCGCTCCGCCCCTGCCTTTAAAAGCTTTTATCGTGATTTTCCCTTGATTTTCCACGATCTGGAAAAAGGCACGTCACAATCGGCTTGACTGGTTGTGCGTCGCATACCTAGCACGCCCGGAGTACCCCTCCCGACACCCGGAGTACCCCTCCCGACACCCGGAGTACCCCTCCCGATTTTTTTCATACGCTATTTGTGGCTTGGGTCGCGAGGTGTTCACCAAACTAAGATTTAGTTGCGCTCAAAAAAGTTTGGGAACTGCTGCAATAACTCCTCATAAATCGCTGCCTGGGCATTGCTTTAGGTCTGGCTTCGCCTGATCTCTGCTTACGGGCGAAAATCAATTGCAACAGATGCTGGATTAACAACTTTGTTGAGCATTCAAAAATAAATAAAATGTGAAAAAAGCGTAAACGACTTCTTACACTGCGCCGTACAGGTGACAGCTTGTCGCAGACCAACATAAACGTTTACGAACAGAGTACAAAGTTATCCGATAAAACCGACGATTGTCTCTTTACAAGTTTGATGATACCATCAGGACAAATTACAGAATGTCGCAAAACTTGGCAACAACCGGGTTGTCTCTGGATACTGATTAATGACTAAAGTTAAATCGCAAATCACTGCATCAACGCAGTTTTTTAGACATGCACAATGTTACGAGACTTTTTGTTTGAGTGCACAAATGCCGATTGGATGTGACGCAGGCAATAATGAGATCTGAACTACCTTATTGGAACTGTCTTAAAAGTTCCAAAAGTACGATCTTTCAAAATAAAGAGTTGAGTCTTCAAAAAAAAAAAATTCAGGAAAATTCAAGAAATACAACTGGTAGTCACCGTCTTTTTTGAGACTATCATTCTTATTGAAATGGATCTATTTATCTGTGGCTGAATTTGAAATATACAACTCATTTCAGTGATGCAAATACAGCACGTTTTTTCTAAAGATACTGACAAAAAAGCCGTACAACACTACGTAAAGCCTTATTAAAGTGTATACTGGTGGTTGGTAGTTTTAAAGTATGTGCTGTTTGCAGACTGTGGGGAACCGGGTTTGAAGCATTCTTTTTTTCTGACCGAAAGCCAAAATATTTCGAGGGTAGCACCTGAAACCTCTGCGATGGAAGTATTTAATCAGCCTTTTTTATCTTCCTTTCCACTGAATTGGCTTTATTCCAAAATGTTTCACTTGGGTGGTGCACTTACGCAAAGCATCGGAAACCAAAATTTGGACAGCAAAACGTGGACAGTTTAAAATGCGAAAAAGGAACAAAAATTCAGAAAAACAGATGTCAGCATGACATTTTGCGCCCAGCAATTTGCGCATCCGTAGTGAAAGCAATCCCGCTATGAATAGAATGATATTTTCTACAGCTAAGCAATCAAACAGAAACATAACAGCACTAAACGCCGCGTTCACAATGAGAACATGTCAGAAATATTGTGGCGACACGTATTCGGTAAAGGGAGTTTTGCAAATTGTAATCTAATGTGTATTTGATTTTTCACTTTGCGAGTTGCAATCTTCCTCCTAAAGAAAGGTAATGTTGCCAAAATTCTTCGCTTGAACCGCTTCGCCGTCATCAGCATCTTCTGCTGAAATCAAAGCGCAAAACTTCCACTCACTTTGGCACGGGAACCATTCGCCAAATCGCTGACTAATCAAACCTTCTCCAATCTCGGCCCAAAGGCTCATCACCTGCAGTAATCCTCTGTTACAAGCGCTTGGCACTTTTCACAAACCAACTTGCAGCACCAGTTGAACTGGCATTTGCAAGAATATGTCCGAGTCACGTTGAGCGATTGGTAACCTCTTCCGCAGCATAGGTCATCACAGCTATCTATGCCGTCGCTAGTGCCGTTGCACCGGCGCCCTTTGGTCCCATAAGAACCCATCTTGGGGTTGGACCGACAAAAGTCGCCTCGAACCTTTTTTAGATACACCAAGTCATCGGCCCGAGGGTTTCGCTTTCCTCGCCTGCCCCGCTTGCGGACGATACGGTTTTTCTTCACTTTGACTTGAAGAGCAGAGACGTACTTCTTCTTGAGATTTCCGCTTATCAGGCGGATGGGGCGCATGCTGTCCCAGCATGCTCTGACGTAGCAGGCACCGCTCAGTCCATGGCACTTGCAGATTTCACGGACATTCATCCGAACTTCCTGAAATGAAAAATGCATCCGTTAATCTAACCATAACAAGGAACGTTTTTACTGCACTTCATTACTGGCCGCATCACAGTTACTTTTGTATAAGACCCTATTAATATCTTTTCTGAAGAGCCACTCCGACACACACTAGCCAAAAACCCTTCAAAAAAGTTTTCAACAGCATACTTGACCAGATTATCAAGATCACTATTGCTGGTGGATCCCAAAAGAGCCTTGTCCTTCTAATAATAATCTGCTGCAAAACGACGTGATAATTGTGGCTTGCCTCTGTAGCCATATACGACAGCCAACAACGTTCCCATATCCATATACTCACTCAAGGACGAACTATAGCACAAAACGTTAAGATTTACCAAAGCCTTTGTGACAAGTACAATCGCATCGCCAAGTTTTGGTGGATAGGACGGCCAATAAAAAGCGATCCTGGTAAAACGTGCAAGAACCTTTGCGTTTCTGGCTTTACCAAACGCAGCGTTATGCCGTTTGTAAAATTGTGCATTTGGTTGCTTAATTTGTGCAGCAACGTTGAAAAACCTTGCGGTTATACGATGCTTCGTCTCTGTACCCGACACGACGCTGTGCCAGTGCAATGCACCCGCAGAAAAATTGCGTTTCCAACCAAATTAGTTTTAAGCATCCCTAAAATGGGCATGGCCGGCTTATGAATTTGGCTTTTGAAACCGCTGAAGTAGGAATTAGTCCTTTGCTGTGTGTTAGTTTTCTGCAATTGCTTACTGAACAACTCAGGTGATGTCATATATGCAGAGCATACCCTTGAGTAGCCTCAAAACTTTGGGAAGAGCTGTATAGGCTATTTTGTTTTGCACCAATATTATGTTTATTTGTTTTTTTGGAAAAATCGTTTGGAAATTTGCAAACGAGGTAACCAGCTTCTGGGTATTAACCCAATTGCTAAATGCGTTGTGGACGCAAATCTGGAGGAGTAGTCTTTGTTCTAAGGTGGGTTAAGGACGGTAGTTACAACGATCTTGCATTGTTTGTTTGCCTTATACATATGGGGGCGCAAGAAGCTTTGCCTTGCCGCACTATGGACCCTCGTCGCAGCGAAAATTGAGGCTAAGTGCGAGAATACGGATTTTTGCGGAAATCTTGGTCTTTTCAGATAAATTTTTACCCTCGGTCTCCGACGAGATCTATATGCACCATTGTATCTCTTTGCATATTTCTTGCTGATTACGATGCAGGTCAACAGGCTACACACACACACACCGCATAGTGTGCTCTTGCTTTTGTCGACAGTCTACACATTTTAAGCTTGTAATGCTGCATACCATCGCACGTTTGAGGGCAATAACTGAACAAGTGAAGAAAAATCCTTTCAAAAATGGAAAAATTGACGCAAGAAGATTTGCACGTATTCTCTCTTTGTTGATAGACAATAGAAACCCATCCTTATTAACTGAAAATCGTATGTAATATTTAGAATCGTTTTGGCCGTGGACATCTGTGCAACGGCAACCACCCCAAGAGTCAGCCAAGCTTTCAAAGAATAGTCTATAATTCAGTCCCGAGGACGCGCTGGTCAGTTTTTCTGTCACACGTGGATCCCGTTTTGTGCCAGTTGACTATCACCAATATCAAGATTAATTTATCCACTTAAAGAAGTTTGCATTTTCAGGATGTGCTTCGCATTTTAATTTTCAAAAGTGCGTGTCGTCTTATCGTACAACTTGAAGCTCAAGCCAGCTGAAACTTCAAACTAGTAACATTTACCCAAAACTGCAACACCTGTTCTGTGCTCAAAAGTACAGATGATTCAAGTTTTTGCACACAAGCACACTTGTTTTTGCTTTTACAAGCATATTTCTGAAGTGGTACCCACTCAAGGTAGTCGCAGGGAAGGGAGCCGTTGCGATTTTCTCAAGACATGCGAGTATAAATATGTTCAGGACTGAAGCAAGCTCGTGCGGTGAAGTTTTGCATTAGATTATGGCAGAGTGATGGCGGGTATATTAGTGATTGCCAGCCCATGTCTCCGACCAAGGAAATTCGTTATTTTTCCTAAGTGCGTTGCCTGGTATCTCATTTAAATGATTTGTAATTTCTTCCGCTGTTGGGAAGACGTGTCCTCTAGAGCAGCGGTATCCAAACTACGGCCAGCGAGCCAAATCCGGCCCGCAAAACCATTTCATCCGGCCCGCGACGAAACTTTGTCATTAGTAAAAACTGATATTGATACGAAACATTTGTTGATTTGGTAAAATGTAATAGGCCTATATCCCGAAGCAGTCGCAGTACACAGAACAGGCCTGCACAACATACGGCTCGCCAAAGCTTTTCTTGCGGCCGCGAGAGCTTTCTCAATTGTAGAAAATGCTGCAAAAGCTCGACCTCAAATAGTAATTGACGTTCGCAGAATTTCTTTTCTACTACAACGAAATCTCCACATCGAAATGAAATAGTATTTTGCGGCCCACTGCAGATTTATGTTGATGATTTGGCCCTTCGATCTTTCTGAGTTGTGCAGGCCTGACGTAGAGCGTTCCGCCCTCGAACTGTTGTGTAAGAGCTTGTGTGGTCCTTGGCCAAAAAGTTTGGAGACCTGCTCTAGAGAATGCTTATTTGACGTGTTTTTCATGCTGTCAATTAGGTTAAAGTGGAATAATGAGCTGCTTTTAACCAACATCTAGTTGTTTTCATACAAAATCAATACGAATCACACGTCAGTCCACGCCGCGCCTAATTATACGTGTATGACAGTGCCAACAGACCTTGGCTGAGGACGCACACCTTCGGTCATATTTCAAGACTGTCAAGGAAAACCCCCAAACCAATAACTAAAACCATACCTAGGTATTCGTAACAATACCGTAATAATACAATTCTTAAAACTCAAAACAGCCTGTGACACGCAAACATTACCTGATACAGCTAGAGACAAATGTGAAATTTTTGAGGCACAGATGTACCTTACGTGTGGTATAAGAAACATTCTTACGTTCAATTCAGCGCTAATGTAGGGCAAAAGAAACTGTGGGGAAAGACTTCCTCCCGGTAGATTTGCCACTATACTTGCAGCAGAAGCCTTGGCTCATCAAAGCTAGACAAGAACTTTCCTGTTAACGTTAAAGCATTTTTTCGCTCTAGCCCGCGCAAACATACTTTCGGCTAGCCGAACCCAACTTATACTGCTTTCAACTTCATAGGCAAAACAAGGCAAACACATTAAGACTTGCCAATATTCAAAATAGCTTACGTTTTTAAAATCTGGGTGTCACCCAGACATTTAAAGAAGTGTTCTCGGATTTCCCTACAATAAACAAAGTTTTTGTTGAACCTCTTATGCTCTTCTTTCATTTCAACAGCTGTTCGCCATTCTCAGCGTAACTCATATTTGTGTTCAAATACGAGTCGGTCATGTTTTGTATGAGACAGGACTACAAAGCGAATTTCCGCAAACCGCTCAAGTTGTTGGACGGCGTGCATACGTCCAAGTTGTTGGACGGCGTGCATACTAAGTAAACTGGTATTTGAACTACAGGCATCTTACAAGGTCAACTGAACTTACAAACGCTATAGACTTTAAGAAGGTTGGCTAAGTTTGCGAAATTCGCAAGGAACTATTTTTGAAATTACTTTAATTTTGCTAAATATATAGGTTATAGCCAGTGGTTTGTTTAACGGGAGGCAAGCGAGGCACTTGCCTCGCCCCCCCCCCC
>Ga0210059_1017429_pt1 | contig 10235 bp, 3 predicted proteins | sample Ectturendosymbi2_FD_188042 | JGI IMG/M metagenome (GOLD analysis project Ga0210059, IMG submission 188042) | Ecteinascidia turbinata endosymbiont from Florida, USA - Sample 2 (SPAdes) (version 2) | ecosystem: Host-associated > Tunicates > Ascidians > Unclassified | place: Key West, Florida...
AGAGAAGTAGATGAAGGGGTGCCAGGATGGATCCCTATGAGACACCATCCTTGAGGTATCGTAACCTGCTCCATTTGCCGTTGCCAGTGGTAAGGGTGAAGCTGCAATTTCCAACCATCTCCATCATCATGCGGACTATGTGTCAATCAGGTAGCAATCACAGTAGTTCGCAGGTGAGGCCGTGATGCAATATAGTGTCATAGGCTGCTGTGAGATCGAAAAACTTAGCTCTGGTCTTCTTAGCTGAAAAGATATTCTTGATGTCCTGTGTCAACGGAGTGACCTGATCTACAGCTGACCTCGCACGTCGAAAACATGCTTGTTCCTGCAGGAGTAATGGGTCAATGATTGGTTTGACACAAGTGTATGAGTCTCGCGAGGATACTTAAGGTGACACGCAGGGATATGGGGCAATAGCTCTTTGGGTCCCCCAACAGCTTTTCCAGCTTAGGGATCACAACTATTAGTCCGTGAGTAAATCGTAAAGCCAAGATTTGAAAGCCTAGCCAGTGTGGAGTATAAACTCTAGGAAAATAAAATCTTTCCTGGTTTCAAGCAATTGAGGAGGGCAAGCTGTTCTGTTGCGAAAACTGTAAACAGTGTGAAAGAACTACTCTACAGCCAAAACAGTAAACAGAAATAGTGCTTCCCTCAAGTGTTTGAACTTCCCATAGGTCGGACAGCTCCTTGTTGATGAGCCTGGTGGACTCACAACTCCCAGTCTTGTGTGCCCCATTCTTCACAAGTTCTCAGGTGATGGAGTTTGATGAGGCAGGGCACAGACAAGACGAGCATACAGACCTGCCTCTGAGTTTATTGATGGTGCTCCACGCCTTGTGGCTGGAGTGGAAGAAGTTGATGGAATTGACAGCTTCTTCCCATTGCTCCAGCCTCTTCTGTTCAGGCCGCGAAAGTAGGGACAAAGTAGCTCTAACAGAGTCATTCCAAACTGGGGCTTGGAGGAGAAAGGTGCAACAAAGGGTCTCGCATTCTTTGTCCCACCAACATGGCACATAGTTCTTGCAACAGCCATGTGGAATACATTGTTTAGCTGCAGATCTCACATAGTTGCTAGCATACTTTCTCAATGTTTGCTGTGTCCGGAGGTGGCAATCTCTCAACGGTGTCACCTGTAGGAAAGCAAAAGCGCTTCAAGGTTGATTCCACATGTGACGTTTTGATAATTTTTTGAAGATGATTCATTAAAATTTTTTTTTGGTGATTTCTGAAATTTTATTTTGGTATTAGTGGCAAAGTACTACATAATTACTTGTTTTGAAAAAAAAGATGTGCAACTTGACATACTTGACTTCATTTTTTTATTAAGAAAAGCGTGACTTGTGTAACATTTTTTGGAAGTGACTTTTCACCTGCACTGACATATCACAACAGTACTTTAAAGTACAGCCACTTCACTGCTAAAGCACATCATAAACTGCAGCAGGGGTCGGCAACCTACGGCCCGCAGGTTGGATCCAGCCCGCCAAGCAAATTCATTCGGCCCGCAGCCCCTTTAGCAAATTGTAGTAACTGTATGACCTGCTGAGTGGCATTGAATTTTATGAATTTGCCCTCTTTGCAACTTCTTGCATCGAATACTTATGAGGAACTACTTATTAGAAACCGCACTGTGCTATAAATGTACTGTGTGTCACATTTTGGGGTTTTGTTATAAATGGTGAAACTCAGAAGTTTATCTGATTAAAATTTCATATATTCCCAAGATTTAACACCAGCAAAGAGAATGGAATTGTTGCTGGAAAATTAGTATAGTCCTCCATACCTTGCAGAGATTGTTTTTGGCCCTGGACTGGGGAAAGGTTGCCGACCCCTGCACTACAGTATATCTTGGTTAACATGTTGAGAGCCTGTCTAGGAATATATCATACCTGGATTTTGGCCAAAAAAGAGCAGTTTTTGTTATTAGTTTTTTACGTATAAAATGGCAGATGGGGTTTTAAGTAAAATAGAGGTGTAGTCTACATTTAGGGTGAGTGATTTATAAGCTAAAAATTGTTCCACGGTTATGATTAGTCAGTTGGGATATAAGTGAGGTGCTGCAATTTCTTGTGGTACCAACTATTGCTTTTGATCTTACAAGAAGGCTTTTTGTAGAGTAATAATGCCGTTTATTCTAGAAAAATTCTAGAAAAAAATTGACTGCTGAATACACATGTTTATGATAGAATAGTGACTATTTTGCCTCATGAGGAAAAGGCTGTGGTATTTTACCTTTAGATGAACACGACTGGTGGAAGTGATCACAGGACAAGTAGTACAATATGCAAAGAGACATGTTGTTAGGGTTTTTAGATAAAGGTTAGCCTACAGTTTATGCTAGGCAGATAAGAAGCTACTAACAGCATGCCACCACTGAATATATGCCAAAACTTGCCCATCTGACTGAGCTGTTACAGACATCGCAAACCGTAACTAGGCAGTGTCTGCATTCCAAACTTGTCATGTGATTACTTTCATCAATTGTGTTCAGCTAAACGAAAAAATAGCTCCTGCAGTGCTTTTGCCTCCATTGAGGCAAAATAGACCCTGTCTATGCTTATTTCTGTAGCCAGGTGAGCTTGGGTAATTTGCAGAATAGGCTAAGTTGTGAAGTCTTGTGCTAAAATGAAAAATAGGGAAAAAAGCAAGAAAGAAAACAAAGCAGCGCCAATCAGTCATGAATTTAAAGCTCAGTATATGGAAAAGCACAAGCACTTGAACAAGGAGAAATTATTAATTTAAGTGAGCAGGCTTCATTCACTAACCACAAAAGAAAAAAAACTAAAAGTGCAAAAGCAGAGAAATGAAAAAAAACTTGGAAACAGGCATGCAGACACTTCCACAAAATGCTCACATTTTCCTGAAGCATCAACAACATACAGATCCAGACAATCATTTGGAAAAACTTTTGAAGTAAACAAAGCAATTGCGTTCAGCATGCATCAAAAAAGTGCACACATCACACCGAGCAGCAACCCAGGTTTGTGCAGAACTTGATGTTGTACGGTTCTTCATCGCAGTGAAATGATGGTTTTAATGCGTCATCAGTGATGGTTTTAATGCGTTGCACTGATGGTTTTAATGCGTCATCAGTGATGGTTTTAATGCGTTGTTTTTTACTAACTCATGACATCTGATTGAGTGAAGGCATTCATCAGTAAGACGACACGTGTGTGGTGTTTTGTTTAGCTTCATCAGAGAGAACTGTTGTTTGCACAAGTATGTGCTGCCAGACATTGACAGCAGCATCTGAGTATCTTGGATGCACAGCTGGGGCATTGTATTGAGAATGAAGCGTGCAAACTCAGCAACACCTACAGAATCACATTTTGCCTTCTTCAGTGTATCCCTACATTGAAGCTTGATCAGTTCCGTTTGTATGTGTGAGGGTGAACTTTCCACAACAACTGCAAACAGGTTACTGAGCAGCTGGAACCTGTTTTTGCATTTCAAAATCAGCATTTGAAGTCAGCTCCAAACAGGCTGAGTTTTTCTGCAAACTCTGCACGGGGTAGCAGGCAGTGGATGCCTGCTCTGTCATGTTGTTGCAACCAGGGAAATAGCTCAAATTCCTTTGCTGCAACTTTGTCTCCCACAGGCTCAGCATAGTATTAATGAAAGACCTTCATTGTAGCATACATCCCAGAGATGATGCACCTCCGCCCCAAAACTGCTTGTTCGTTGAATTAACTCTTTGACGTCCACTAGGATTCGGGGATTTTTGAAAAAAAAATGCCTAAACGCACGTGGCTTTGCACGGGAATTTCTCTCGTCCGATATGCTCTACAGACCTGGTAAAAGTCTCAAAAGATGCGGCAAGGCTTCTAGTCTGCACTCGAAAATAATTTTTTGCTTGGGGGATGCGGGTTTTTTGTGAGTAACGTCGTAAGTGGAGGACTTAGCCATAGCCCTGGACGCCAACCATTAGGTGGTAGTATTTCGCTGAAGTTTTTACTGGAAATTAGGCTACAATCCGAGTCTTTTGATACTTTGGATGACCTGCTGGGGTTTTGGGTTCAAAAGTTGTGATGTAAGTTAGCAAAAATATTTGACTAATTAGCTAATTAGATAATTAATTAATTTGTTTATTTTAGATCCCAACTTTTAAACCAGAAATGCTAGAAAGTCAATAAAAGGCTTAAAAGACTCAGACTCGAGCCTAGTTTCTAATGAAAATTTCAGCGAAACACTTTGGCTTAGAGGTTGGGCCCTAGGCCAGGCAACATGACGAAAAATGACCCTAAAACTACTTCACTTATGACGTCACTCACAAAAAATCTGCAACCCCCATCTAAAAAATTTTTTTCGAGTGCAATCTACTAGACTGGCTGATCTGTTTGAGCCCTTGAAGAGCTCTCTAGCGCAATCGGCGGAGGAGCTAAGGCGTTGCGCAATTGGCGGAGAAGCTTTCAAGGTATGATATACAGCAGTTTTCGGTTGCCTTACCAACGCCCTAGCTTATCTGCCAATTGCGCTAGAGAGCTGTTCAAGGGCTCATATGGATCGGCCAGTCTAGTAGATTGCACTCGAAAAAAAATTTTTGGTTGGGAGATGCAGATTTTTTGTGACTGACGTCATAAGTGAAGTAGTTTTAGGGTCATTTTTGGTCATGTTGCCTGGCCTAGGGCCCAACCACTAGGCCAAAGTGTTTCGCTAAAGTTTTCATTGGAAATTAGGCTCGCGTCCAAGTCTTTTGAGCCTTTGATCAACTTTCTAGTTTCTGGTTTAAAAGTTATGATCTAAAATAAACAAATTAATTAATTATCTCATTAGCTAATTAGTCAAATATTTTTACTAACTTACATCAACTTTTTAACCCAAAACCCCAGCAGGTCATCCAAAGTATCAAAAGACTCGGATTGTAGCCTAGTTTCTAGTAAAAACTTCAGCGAAATACTACCACCTAACGGTTGGCGCCCAGGGCCAGGCAAAGTGGGCCAAGGTGACCTAAAAGTTCTCCACTTATGACGTCACTCACAAAAAACCTGCACACCCCAAGCAAAAATTTTTTTTCGAGTGCAGACTAGAAGACCTGCCGCGTCTTTTGAGACTTTTACCGGGTCTGTAGAGCATACCAGAGAAATTCCCACGCAAAGCCACGTGCGTTTAGGCGTTTTTTTTTTCGAAAATCCCCGAATCCCAGCAGACGCCAAAGAGTTAATTAAACTCTGTCATCTTGTCTGAAAAGATGAGCTACTGAATACTGTTACAAGTTTTAATACTACTATTAATCCCGCAACCCATAAATCGGACTGCGACAGCACTTTAAGGCACAGTGATTCTCAACCTTGGAGGTGCTGAACAGGTTTTTGTAGAACCCTAGGGTTCTGCAAAACATGTCGTGGGGTTCCAGAGTTTTATGGGTTCTGTGAGGGTTCCTCGTTTTATTCAGGGTAAATGATTTATTGCTTCAGTATGTTGATGCTTCATTATGTAACTTTTCGGATCACCGTGCCGCGTTTAGTCTCCATGTAGCCCAGTTGGTCATACAGGAGGTTGAGTGCAGATAGCGAAACAAGAAATATTGAGAGTTGTTGTGTCAGTTGATGTTCATTGTTGTGCAATTATGAATAACATTATTGTTGCATCACAGAAACGATGTTGCCGATGTAGAAAGCAGGGTTGCCATATTGGTGTTTTCATTGCCAATTTCAAAAAACTTGGCCATTTTTGAAGTGTGCTGGCCATGAAAAAACAAGTTTATCCATTTTTTCAGTTTGTCACTATTAAATTAAATTTTCATTATATATTTTGTCTTTTTGTATTTTTTGGATGGACTTCTTGTCACTGTTACAGTAACGCCATGGTATTTCAGCCTGTTGTTTTGAACTTGAAGTGTGTAGTAATGATTTAGTCGGCAGATTTTGCACAAGTGTTTCAGTCAGTGATAGTCTAATGCAGGGCAGGGAACCTGTGATAGTCTAATCCAGGGGAATCTTTTCGAGCCCCCCTGCAAATATCAGCAAGTTGCAGCCCTATCTACAATGGTGTTTAATAAACGGTTGTAAGTTTTAATAAACAAAGGAAGCCATGTTGTAACACACAATTTTAAGTTCATGGCAGAAATTGCTATTTTCGGATTAAACCTTGCTTTTTTGGCAAAACCAGATTTTTTCAGCAAAACATACTGCCTTCCAAACATTCCGAGTCCCTATGATTATACAAATACCATATTTTAAACGTTTTGTATTTTTGGCCATAAATTTATCAAACAACAGCCATTTGGCCATTTTTGTTAAGATGATGTCCATAAGCATCAAAAAATATCTGGCAACCCTGCTAAAAAGTAGACTCAGCCTGAGTCCATTAGAGACTAGACTGAGTCACAGACCAGATCTGCTGTTCAACCTCAGTGGGAATAAAGTAAAAACAGAGTGAAAACCAACTTTTTACAATTTAGTCAAGCTAGATGAAGCAAAATAGTAAATTTTCTTATGTGAAGTGAAATAACAGTAGAATTTGCCCAAATCCGTCACCTCAAGGGGATTAGAAAAAAGTGATGAATTAGGCGAAGTGACGAATTTGGCCTAGTTTTGGCCTAAAACTACTTCACATATGACATCAGTCACACAAAAAATGCGACCCCCAACCAAAAAAATTTTTTTCAAGTGCAATCTACTAGACTGGCCGATCCGTTTGAGCCATTGAACAACTCTCTAGCGCCGATTCTTTTGAGGATTTGAACAGTGCTCTAGCACAATCGACTAGCGAGTTGCGGAAATGTGAAGTGGCATGAAAATAGCAGCCTATGCAGGATTTCAAGGTATGATATACTCGCACACCGGCAGCGAATATGTTAAAGACCATTGTTGCAGCATGGCACTTGTCTTGTAAGGTAAGGTGTTATTGCAAACAACCCTGGATCAACTCAGAAAAGCCTACTTTTTGTCACAGTAGTACAATATATTATACAGCCTTAATGGCTGATTGTGCAAAATGCTATAGCCAAAACAGCAGACATTGCAATCATTTGTTTTGATTGAATTCAATCTCAGCACATGCTTAGCACAACTATATACAAATGTTCAAAAACACATTGACGATAGCATAACAATCCTTTGATGATATTACTGTTTATAATTTGACTATTTCATTAAGCTAAACAATTTACCATTTTTCAAACATTGTTTGGACTAAACTAAGCTAACACTTATAATTGCTGTCTAGATTCAGATCAAACTAGGCTCTATTGACTTTAAAGTTGAAAATGTTAACTTTTTAAAACCTTTGGCCGAGTTTCACTTTAAAAGGCCGAGTTTCTATTTAAAAGGGCCCATATTGGCCAAATCTTTGCAACTCTATAACTTGCCAGTCAATTGTGCTAGAAAGCTGTTCAAACATTTAAATAACTTGGTGAGTCTTCCAGTTTGCAATGAGAAAAAAGTTTAGGTTTTGTTTTTTTGTGTGTGACGTCACAAGTGGGGTAGGTTTTTGGCAATTTTGGCTATGGTTACCTGGCCCTAGGCTCAACCACTAGATGGAAGTGTTTCACTCAAGTTTTTATTAGAAACTAGGCTAAAATCCAAATCTTTTGAGCTTTTGATTAGCTTTCTAGCATTTCTGGTTCAAAAATTATGGCCAAAAAACATGAAATTGATAAATTGGTAGACCAAACTAATTACTTATACTAAACACTGCTAAGTCCTAATTTTGGGTCTGGTGTACAATTCACCCTCCTTGTCCTTATCTTCCTGACTTAAGACGTCATTAATGAGGATGTGAGAGGTCGCCACCAAATTTGGTGATGACGTAATTACCATGTTATGAGATGTAGCCTACCAAAAGTTGACAACATCCACGCTTTTAAATGCATTCATTTCAGCTTGCTCCTGTGGCATACCACACTTCAGAGGTGGACGGGGTCTCGTTTCTTGACTCGGCATCCACTCCGACTCCAAAAAGGCTCTGATTAATGTAAGGCAGTGTCTATTTCGCCTTTAGGCTAGCTGAACACAAATTGTTGAATTGGTCATATGACAAGTTTGGAATGCATGGCCTAGTAAGTTGACCGTGACATCTGTAACGGCTTAGTCTGACATGCATGGATAAGTGTTGTCATGGTTTCAGTGCTGACAAGCTGTTAGCAGCTTCTTGTGTGTGTTGTGTGAATATACATGTTGCTAGACAATTCAGTTTAACACTTTGACGTCCGGGTTAATTCAAGCGGTTCACAAAAAGCAGCTACATTGCACGTGGCTTTGTGCGGGAATATCTCCGCTCTTGTACGGGTTACAGACCTGGTCGAAGTGTCAAAAGATGCGGCAAGTCTTGTAGTTTGCACTCAAAAAATTTTTTTGCTTGGGGTGCGGGTTTTTTGTGAGTGACGCCATAAGTGGAGGACTTTTTGGCCACCTTGGCCAACTTCACCGGGCGCCAACCATTAGGTGGTAGTATTTCGCTGAAGTTTTTATTGGAAACTAAGCTACAATCCAAGTCTTCTGACACTTTGGATGACCTGTTGGGGCTTCGGGTTCAAAAGTTGTAGTGTAATTTAATAAAAATATTTGACTAATTAGGTAATTAGATCATCAATTAATTTGTTTATTTAAGATCGTAACTTTTGAACAAGAAACGCTATAAAGTCGATCAAAGGCTCAAAAGACTCTTGACTCGAGCCTAGTTTCCAATGAAAACTTCAGCGAAATACTTTGGCCTAGCGGTTGGGCCCTAGGCCAGGCAACATGAGCCAAAATGGCCTAAATCTACTTCACTTATGACGTCACTCACAAGAAATCCACAACCCCCAACCAAAAAATTTTTTTCGAGTGCGGACTAGAAGATTGGCCGATTCGTTTGAGTCCTGGAACAGCTCTCTAGCGCAATGGGCGGAGGAGCTAGGGTGTTGGTAAGGCAACTGACAACTGCTGGTTTTAAGCTGATTTCAAAGTACGAGAATATCGTACCCGGCTCTTAAAGTGTTAATGTAATTCCATTCTGCATCATAACCTTTTCTTGTCAAAAGAAAACACTTTGCCTACTTGGAAATAAGCATATCATAAAACTGATTCTTCATAGTTGATGTAACTTTAGTTCAGTCACTGACAGCTGGGTACCAGTGCTGAAGATGATTTGGCTTCTGGATCGCGATCCACTCAGATTCTGCCATTCAGAACTGGATCCGGATCTGGACTTTATTTCGAAAAAACTCAACCAGATCAGATATGGATATTCAAACTGCATTGATCACTGCAGTAAAATGCTTAATCTGAGGGGTTTTACGGATATAAACTGGATTGGATCAAACATTTGGACAGGTCTACCGGATTAGGATCGGACCAGATTACTCAATGAAATATTTGGACTGGATTAGGATTGCATAGTTCTCCGATTTGTTCAACACTACTGGGTACCTCAATGCTAATAGTGTACTGCCAAAATTAAATATGAAATACTATGACTTCAAATATTAATTACATTGAATATCTAAGTCTAAACCACCATATTGTGACACAGGGTCACAATGTGTGGTAATTTATTGATCTTGGTTACATTTTTTCCTAAAACTAATGCAAGTATGCAAACCAATCCATGCAGCATTATCACTGAGATGTTGTTTCTGATGGCCTGAACTGGAGCAAACACAGCAAATGCTTATTGGCAACAACTTACATATTAAGCAGCAGAACCGCCTGTGGATCTTATTTGAAACCTTATTTCAATGCCGCCTGTAACGTGACAATAACGCACAACAAGAGTGTAATAGGCTTGGTAGAAACGTACGAAATGTAAAAGGCAAGCCCTCAACCTAACCCTATCACAACACTAACCTCTACACTGAAACTTTGGAAACTTTTGAAAAAAGTAAACAAAAACTAGTCTCATGAATTGAAACGTGCAAGCACTACTACCAAATAAATAGTTGCCAAGGTGAGAGCCAAACTGAAAACCATTGGCATAGCAGATGTAAACACTACCACAATGGTGCTGCTTGAGTGACGAACTCAGCACGAACCACGCCATTCCATAGCTATTTCCTAGAAGTTATGCTTGACAAATGATCTGCAAAGATTTCTGGTGAGCCTACATGCATTGTAGGTTTGCATAGCCCGATAAACATTTCTTGTGTAACGTATGCTCTCATAGAATATTTCACTTTGAGCAAAGAACACCCTCTGCAGTTAGTCTCCGAGTCGCCATGCTTTTTATTCTGGCATCAGTTGATTTTTCAACAGTGAAACAATTAAAACATAAATGAGAAAGTTCTGACTGGTGCAATCGGCGGAGGAGCTAGGGCG
>Ga0210059_1017430_pt1 | contig 10235 bp, 8 predicted proteins | sample Ectturendosymbi2_FD_188042 | JGI IMG/M metagenome (GOLD analysis project Ga0210059, IMG submission 188042) | Ecteinascidia turbinata endosymbiont from Florida, USA - Sample 2 (SPAdes) (version 2) | ecosystem: Host-associated > Tunicates > Ascidians > Unclassified | place: Key West, Florida...
CGTCGACAACAGACGATCCTCTTCATCCTCGAGACGTTTGCGCTCGGCCGGGCTCAGCGCTCTGTACCTGGTGAAGCAAGGACAGGTTCGTACAATTCTTTCATTGTTAGAAAAAAAACATTTTTTGTGTTGAGACAGTTTGGAATGGAGTGATCACGGCATTTTTCGAATCAGATATTTTGTAGAACGCGAGAAAACCGCGGATGTATGTGTCTACCGTGAAGGACCACAACCTAAGAAGAAAAACTACTACGACTTTTAAGATAGAAAATTTCTGCTATTAACCTTAACACATGAACAAACTACTTTCGGTGTAAAAGCCTCAAGAACACACAACGCACCTCATTAGCTGAGGCCACACACAATGCACATGCTGAAATGTAAACAAAACACATAATAAACAAAGCAAAGTACAGAAAACACCGCAGAATGGCGACTGCTTGAGCAACTTATCGAGAACAGCAAGGTCGTTGTAGTCAAGCGTTCCCATGACTACGATGACCCCCCGGGAGGTACAGTATATCTCGAGCGTCGAAGAGAATGGCCCCTATTCTTCTTAAACATTGCAGTGACTATGTTCCAATGGTCGTCAAAGTTTTTTTGTACAAACCACAGCCAAATGCCTCGTTGCAGCAAGTGTTTGGATGTACTGACTGATTGCAAGATCAAGTGCCGTTGTTATCAAAGCAACAAACCTCAACTGGGATCACTGTGTTCTAATAGGAGAGTCGAGGACACCTGCTTAAACAAGAGCCTGTAAAAGCGAGCAAGGAGTGGAAAAATTGGGAAAACGGTCCCCTAATCTCCACAAAACTACTCAAAAACTCTGTCTACGCCCAACACTGCAGCTTATCTACAGGGCGGCAACAGCTCGATGGTATGGCATCTGCCTTTTCGTGGAGGGATTAAGCACCCAGCACTAAGAATAAGTAACAGCGATTGCCTCGGTCAGTGGTAGGGCTTCGGCCTTCCCCATGAAACCGGTAACAAACAATACCTTTCAATCATGTCCGTCGGGCCCTGGTCCATCCCAACCGCGTCCCTTTCCATGGCGACCGCATCCAGGAAGACATCTTCCCAGAACTGCATCCGATCCCAGAGCTTGGAACGTTCCTTACCTGGAGGACAAGCAGCAGAGTTTGAGTCGCGCTACAAGGACTGGAGAAGACGAAGCCCAGAAACTCCAACAATGTGCGCAGGTGGTTTAAAGTTAATATTCTGGGCAACGTCAGCTGATCTAGGGCGTGATTAACGAACGACATCACAATCAACAACACCAGCAATCATTGTTACGACACATACGTGGGATTGTTCGTGCACAAACTCACGTGTACAAGGACGGGCAAGCAGGGAGCGGATGGTTCCATACCGACACCAAGCGGAAGCAACACCGCAGACAGCATTAAACGCCACGTTAAGAGGGCAAGTGATGGCTCAAGTGACGAGTCAAGCTTTTTTTACGCAACTGCAGTTCGGTCTGTTTGCAGATAGGGCCACATTTTCAGCAAAAAATGCGCCCGACTTAATCATGCTGGTTTTCCCTCTTCACGGATTTACTTTTTCACTAGTATGCGTATGAGGGCCAGGCGCGCATTTGAAATAAGCTAGCAACCTAGTAAGACTATAGTATGCATTTCACCAGGTTATATAAATTTGAGCATGAAGTAATCAGATTGCATGGCAAACGACTGACGGAAAATGTAAATCAAAAGCGTGGTATTTCAAACAAAACATTCGCAATAATATAATAACGATGCACCACAGCCTGTTGTCGGAAGCAAAGAACAACTGTCGGGCGAAAGTAAAGATCTGGCTATTAAGAGCGGGTGTGGCTGGCATGCCATGCAGTGCATTGTCACAACGATACAGTGGTGCTTTACTTAAGTTAAAAGTTGTCTCGAGCGCTGCGCCCTCTAGCTGCATCATCAGAGAGTGCTTTCCAGTTCCTAGGAGGCAGCAAAGAGGTATAAACATATCGGTTGATCGGACAGCTGGTTTGATTTTAAACTAGTAATACTATCAAAGAAGGCACACGGGAAGGAAACTGCAACGCAAAAAAAGCTTTCACACATCAAAATACCTATTTCCTATCAACAATTTCGCAGGAGTGACAGGCACTACATTGGATTGTTGAATAAGTTAGCGCGTATTTCAGAAAGAAAAACTGCTCACGACTCGATCAGCCGAATAACGCAAAACAAGGGCAGGTTGTACGTAATTAAGTTTCAATGTACCGTTAGGGGGTTAACCAGGGGTTACCAACCTTTTTTGCTCCTGCACCCCTAAAACAATTTTTCCTGAATTTACCATATCTGAACATCTATTACGCTCTTTCAAAGTTTTACTTTCAAATTGCAGTTCAAGAGCACGATTTCTTGTTATGCAGACGGACGCTTCCTGCACTCCTTAGAACAGGCTTCCCAACCTTTTCACGATCTCGCACCACCTAGGCACCTCGTATTGTGAACGCGTACCGCTTCTTCCAGAACAACTTATTTCATTGAATCTTAGTTTTTCAGAATAATATACAATGAAATAACAATAAAAGACCACAACTAAATTTAATCAGATTTTTGTTTTTGTTTATCTTCCACCAATTGGTCGATGCGTGGTGTAAATTTGCTAACAGCGCATGAATAATGTTACGAAACAATAGGAATAGCAGGCTACAGGATAATTTCTTCATTTTGAAGTAAAGTCCAATACGTAAACTAGAAAGCTATGAATTCAGTTTTTTTGTGACAACAATGGAAAGTTACTCGCATACCATCTGGAAGACCTTCGCGTACCACAGTGGTACGCGAACTACAGGTTGGGAAACCCTGCCTTGTCTCGTATCCACAGCGGGTGCACCTTAGGGCAGCATTTTACGATCAGATCCAAGTCTGTCCTTACTCACCGAGCAATCCCTCGTATAAAAACACGCGCTCCTCGTCGTCGCCGAGGTTGGAATCGACCCTGACCATTTTTCCTCCCCTGTACCGGACATCAGTTCGCTTCTCATCCAAGGCGCTGTTGCTGAGGTTAGTCCGTCCGTCTGACGAGACGCTGATTCTGTCCTGCGTGAAGGACACGAGAAGCGTGTGTTCTGGCCAGTTACCCTGGCAACGCGAAACCTCGGCAAATTGTGCATTTTTTGAAACAAATTCTTTAACGGTGGTCACAACGCATTACTTTTACAAAGGACGGCACTCATCATCAAAATTTATTCATCAAATTTATGCAATGCAGGCCAGAACCATCGCCAGAAAGTTTCCCAGTAGGGGGATTTGCATTTCTGCGGGGGGGCCTTGCCATTCTAAAATTGACAAAAACTCCACTGATTTACAGTGTTTCATGTTTTATTTCGGGGGGCTTGGAGCTTTCTTTGGGGGGTTAAGCCCACCAACCCCTCCGCGTGGCGACGGGACTGATGCAAACACGTTTTGAGCAACAGTTGTCGCCTTAACGTCCAAAACTGACCTCCGTCAATCTCGCGGGCACACTGCGGAGGCTGATGTTGTCCTTGTTCGAACTCGAGTCGCTCTTTTGCGAAGCTGGAAAAACAAAAAGCTTGCCTTGGCTGTGCGAAGACGTTTGCTGCCACAAAATCGATGATACACTGGGCAAAAACGAAAAGCGCAAAGGTGGATGGGGACCTTTCGTGACAACGATCGAAGGGCTGTCAACGTTGACGAAAAGCCATGACGTGCACAAAGCATGCCTGTGTCACATTATACAGCGTAGTCTGTATTGACATCCTACCGTTTTGTCCTGCCGGGAAAGCTAGAAAAACAAAAGATGCGACAGAAATAAGCAGTTGAACATCAACATCGTTGTTGTTGGCAACCGTCGCTATGCAGAACAAAGTGTATGAACGACAGAATTGTGATTCAATAAAGTCTTACATTCGAGCAAAGCATCTGGCAGCAATTGCGAAATGGGGACGGTTCAAAAAAATCAAACAGCTTTGTCTTGAAAGCAGAAAACAATTCTGCCACAGCGACTGTTGTCAAGAAGCGCTTAGGAATAGAATAACGGCAACACAAAATTTCTAGCTATGCGACTTGTAACACAGCAGCGATGTGATTAAAAATGATTTCAAACTTTTGCAACATTTTCGAAAACGAGAATCCCTGAACAAAACCAAGAACTTCACAAGTGACGGTCTGTTAAGAAAACATTCAAGCAAGTAGTGCAGGAGTACGTTGACAAACAGTCGAACATATTTTTTAATTTCCAAGTCTGACTCATTTCTTTAGGCAGTTAAAGACCTACTGTTTAGTGAACAGTGTATCAGCCAGAAGTCACAGCATTCCACGGTGCGCTGCGATCCAGATAAAGTGATTGCTGATCAAAGTTAACAAAAATCGATTTGTTCGGAAAAAAAATCAGCAAAACAAGCAATACGCTTGCAGACTGAATCATGCAAAACAACCCCGTCCACATGACAACGGCAAACTCAGAGCAAATACCAATGCTGCCGCCATCTTCTGACAGGCTTTTCGTATCAAATAAACCGCTAGACGACGCAACAGCGGACGATGCATCTCCGGTTCGAACGCCACCGAGCGGCAGGCTGTCCTGACTGCCACGTAAGCTTTCACGGTCGCGCACTTGCATCTCTGTGACGTCGCGACCGCGTTTGTGACGTACCAGGCAGATTGATATGTCATTATTTTGATTCCAAAGAGCGAACAAACGGAAGGAAGCACATGCAAAACAAGAAGCGAAAGAAAATGAAACGTGCATGAAACTGCGGTCACGGATCAGGTTCAGAGGGACAGAAGATTTCGTACGAAAATCACCAGCATGCAAATTAAGCTCGCCAGCGCACCTGACTTTACTGCTAGGTCATGCTATTATTGTTATGCGCCGGCCAGCAGACGGAATCGCTTTGTAATAGTACTATAGGATAAGCATCAAAGCGTAGAACACAACGGCTTTTAAGAACTGGCAGCCTTTTGTGAACCAACGATTAACGGGAGGAAAAAATAAGCCAGGAGTCAGCAACTTCACAAAGGATTTGCCTCAATAACTATTCTGATAAAGTTTGCCACAAAACTAACCACAGGCCGCTCTAAACAACACATTCTTGGCAAATGTCAATTGCTCTTCAGTGGGTTCTTAACGCCTGCACGCCAACAATCGCGCGATACGACAGCGCACATGCTTCGAAGCGACGCAAAACTTAACCCACCTTTGGCGTAGTAGTGCGTGTGGCAGATCTCCAGAAGATTGAAGGTTGAGGCCATGCCGCCCAGGCCGTTCCGCTCGTTGTAAGTGAGCTCGAGGCCGCTGAGGACGCATTTGATGAGTTCGAGCAGACCGCGGTACACGCGCATGCTGACCTCCTGCGGGGACAAAAACAGCGCGCTTCTATTGTTCTATCGAAAGAGGCTTTAAAGGAAACGAGAACCGGTTGCCTGGCAACGGCGCATATCGACAGGAATTTGCTGCGTTCAGCGGAACTCAGTTGACCCGAGTCGGGACCGACTTGAAAACGTACGTAGCAGGTTGCCTTTTTTATCCAATTCATCACCATCACCGAGACAGACAAAAAGGAGAAAAAGTCTGGTTCAGGAAAGAATTTTTATCTGAATACCTAGCGAGGGGGATGAGGTGGTTCGGCCCTCCCTAAAAAGCAAAACAAACCAGAAAAAATAATTTTGCTGCTTCAAGTTACTTGACTCTTAAAAAATTTGACATCTCGGGAATGAACTCCTGCTCTATACGTACATTTATAAAAACCAATTCATACATTTGGTCTAGAAAAAAAAACGAAAAAACAAACAGCAGAACCGCGTACGATTGAGATTTGTTTTTGACCACTTTGACCATACTTTCGAAAATGCAAAAAAAAAGTTTTGAAACGTTGGAATTAAACGAACGCGGTTTGCAAAGTTGTACTTACGATGTCCTCAACATAGTAATCGTTTCCTTCCTCCTGCGTTGATTGGTTGAGGCGCTGGAGCAGAAACAAACGCAGCGACTCGCACTCCATCAAGCGGCGAACCTTCTTCACGTTCAGCCACCCGACCCCGTTGCCCTCCAGCACACTCTGCGATATGTCCTGGAAAGAAGTGGTCACGTGGTTTTCTCTGCAAGTGAGGGTGGGAGCCATAACGTCGGTATTCAGATGGTGTACTTCTGTGCTTGAATTAGCAACACAATTGGTGCAAGAGAAAATGATATGGTTGCGCCAAAAAACGTCATGCTTTTGTCTCAAGCAACATACACGCATATTCTGATCATGACGATAGTTGTTGCGCAGCGTTTCTATGACGACAGTTGTTGCGCAGCGTCACAAACAGCTGCGGTGGTCGTGACCTGGTCTTAAGTAACGTGAATCAAGCACGCAAGTCAACCATGTTACAAGTTCAACTTTCTTCCGCATATAAATCCCACCAACTCCTTGTCCACGTTCATAAACAGGGCAAGCACGTTTTTCCAGGGCAAAAAAACAAGCCACTAACCTTGAGAAACTGTTGATTTTCTTTGTTGTTAAGGTGCGTAGCCGTGTTGGTAGCCGGAGAAGGTCGCTGATTGGCTGGCGGGGACGGAGCAGGGGGAGGTGAACCGTGACGAACAACGCGATGGTCGATCAGAGTTTTCCGCGGAGCTGATTTGCGAGAAAAAAACGCGGGTAAATGAGAATGATGAAGATTGCTCAGCAAACAGCTGCACAGCACGTCAGCAATGCGCTGGCGAGGGTACGCGTAAACGATAGGGACGTCATAAGTGTCCCTATCCGGTGACAGCTTTTCCACGACGACGTAGTTACATTTTTCGTTTTGCGATTCACTATCGTGCAACTCGCAGCAGCGAAATGGGGGGTTCGATGGGGGTAACTCTTCCGCATCGGTGATGCGTGGCCGTGTCCGGATACACCCCGGGTAAGCGCGGACACCTACCCTTCACGCTGGGAAAGTGCGTGCGTCTCTCCGTGAGCTGCTTCGAACCCGCGCCAGTTTTCGGGGACGCCAGGAAGTCATCGCCGATGTCGCTGTGGCTACTCGCCGTTGAGGTGGAACTCGTGCTCGAGGAACTCATCGCGTCGGTGGTGTCGGTGAGGTCGGACGCGCCTGGGACTGCGTTGGTGAGAAGCGAGAAAAGTTACGAGATGGCCAGTTGTACGTCGCTGCACGAAAAAACATTGGCCAACAGCAACCCAATCCCAAATTACCAGCGTCGCGACTTTGGGAATAAATTTATAGAATGTCCGTGAAAATAACTTCAGGCGGAATTGCGCGAATTTTGTGCTCAGAATCAAACCCAGCTACGTCTCATTGCAGTGACAGGCGAAAAGAAAGTTTCAATGTCATTCTTAGATGTCTTTCCGGCTGCATGTATGGTTCTCCATCAGTTTACTTGCTTTTGTACGCTTTTCGGAGTGTCCTGAGTGGTCAGCGGGCACCAATGTCCGCTCGCTTGAGCCATCCCACGCGGACCACGCAACTGCTTTCGCGGTCAATGCTGCACTGGCGGGCGAGTCATATGACAATTTAAGTGCCGCGATAATCTTCAAATGAGCGCTTCAGGCAGTTCTGGCAACGACATGCGCAAGAACGGTGGCTCCAATTCGGAGAGGAACCTATTTTGTAACCGGGAATAACGTTTTTCAGATTCCAGCTACACTGCATTGACCTGCGTGATCACGATGGCCCAGAGCAGGTTGGCAAGGGTAGTTTTGTTGACTCCACCCAGGGAAACGACCCAGACGACGATTGAGGACCAGGTGAGGCGATGGCGTCGCAAACCTTCATTGGTCGCGCTTTGGTGTAGACCAAAGCAAAGTGGACAGCAAAAGGTTACTCACGTGACAAACTTAACTTACCGTGACCGTTTCCAAGAGCTTCTCCTTTTTTCAGACCTTCCTTTTCCGCATCGGCATTCTGGCAACAAAAGCGCAAAGTCAGTTCGCTTGCATTGCACTTCAAAACCAATGCGGCAAACACCTTCGATGCCCGCACGTCTCTAATAAACTTTGCAACGCCACAGGCGCGGTCTCCAGCACAACGACCGAAAGTTGAATTCGACTTCACTACTCGCATAATTATGAAAACTGCGACGCAAAACTAAATTTCTTGCTCATATAACATAGTAATAGTCTATTCAAAGAGCGTTTTCGTTACAGTGAACAATGTCAACCAGAAACAGTAGCAGAAACTTTGTTATCTTGTTTCTCTCAAATCCATCGTACAGTTAGTGGCAACACTGTTCTTTTCAACGACCAATGGCAATTTGCGAGTGAAAGTTTCTATCATCTCTGGGCCACACTGACTGGCACAGGCCAACCGCAGAGCAGGCAAACAGTTGGATCCGTTACAGGAACTCTTTTTTTTACAAGTGAAGGAGCATTGACAAATGCTTCAAACTAGTCAAAGTCTAAACCAGTGGGTTCTCAACCGGGGGGGACGCCTCTCAGGGAGACGTCAATAAATTCCCAGGGGGCGTGAGCTCTTTCGCTCTCCACAACGTGGAAAGTTTGATCAATAAATTTATCAATAATTACATTTGCTTCTACAACTTCTAAGTCAGGCTGCTTAAGGGAGGCGTGGCAGAGAAAAGGTTAAGAAGCACTGGTTTGAACCAGTGCTTCTCAAACTTTCATGAGCCGTGGCTTCCTTCAAAAGACTCTGAACATTTGTGGCCCTGCTCATCAATAAAAATGCCTAACTTTGTTTTTAGCGGGTTTACTTGACGTATCGTGACACTTGGGTTATGTAATATCACGGCAAAGCTGCCTAGTGAAGGCCTCTGCTCTTGGCCCCCAGGGACCGTTTGAGAAACCCTGGTCTAAACAGTTCAGAGCGATCTTCCCGGGTTATCCGTGCGTGTATAACCCGGGGAAAATATCGACCAAAGTTTGCTCAGCTCTTGTCTGACACGCACAACATCAACGCCTGAAAGAGGAAACCCCCAGGGAAGCGACCGCGGGCAATGCGTGAATGTTGCTGGGCTCTGACATACAGGCAGGCTTTTATGAAAAGCGCACTACTTCTGTTGCCGCACGCAACCGACCTCCGGTCCCGAATCTTCCATTGTCTCGTCATAAACAACCGTGCTCGTTTCTTGTCCTTTGCGTGACGCGCTCTTGACGTCATCGTCGTCGTCACTGTCGCACGACAAAGACGAAGCGTCGCCTGCGTCGCTTTCGCTGCCTGGACGCGGAAGAAGAGAAAAAAGAAGCGTTTCGCTTTTAACTTTGAGCGACCAAAACAAGATTCCGGACAAAAACTGCCAAATCCTTCAAAGGCTTTTCAATCGCAAAACACGTAATAAATTACACTTGAGCTTGACGAGTCGCTCAAATATTTGCAACTTCCATATCTTCGCTGAATCAAATAAAATCGTGAGAAGTGCGAACAACATTGTTCGATATCGGTCCAGTGCGTTTTCGTGTGCGGCATCGTCGATACGCGCAAGTGACGCGATGCAATTACAGTTGCGCCGGAAAAACTATCTTGCGATAAAATCCTTACGATCTCTTGCTTTATAGTGGACACCCGTGAAAAAAGCGAACAAAGAAGAATTCTGCTTCAGAGGCTACTAATGTACCCGGCAGAGCTTAAACTGTGACATTGCGGGCTTCTGTAGACAAGGTCTACCAGATTGGCGCAGCTTAAACGGTGAAACTTTGAAAAAGAAACTCTGATCAAGCGCAAACGAAATCTCAGTTTTAACTCGCGCAAAGCGGTGTGCAAATGATTCCAGAGCTACACGAGCATGGCACTGGCACGAAATTACGAAAAGTATGATGGGTGAAGAATTCCATTTCACAGGGCACACTGCATAAATTCGTCAACAATAGTTACCGCTCTCGTCGGTGGGAGCGTCCGAGTCGCTTTGGGCGGCGATGTCGTCGGTCATCGCGATCGCAGCGACCAGAGTGCTGCTGCCCTCGTGTGCTGAGTGGTCCTGGGCGGGGAGGGACTGGGCGAACCACTTCGGCTTGTCGCCGATCATCAGCGGGTCGAAGAGATCTGTGCGGAGGAGGAGGAGAAGGAAACGATTTTTAGAAAACGAACGGTCGACGTCACTGGCCGAATGACGCGCGCTTCCTGTTTGTAGGGCGGCGTTTGGCCGGGGCCTGTGTTCGTTACGAGAAAAATGAAGACAGAGCAGATAATGCCTACAAGGCTGAAAGCAGATTTTCTGTATGAACCTCCAAAAACATCCCCCGTCGAATTTTGTGTCTTTCTGCAACAAAATTTGCACCTGGGGGTGCGCAGGCTGCTTTGAACGAGCAAACC
>Ga0210059_1017431_pt1 | contig 10234 bp, 9 predicted proteins | sample Ectturendosymbi2_FD_188042 | JGI IMG/M metagenome (GOLD analysis project Ga0210059, IMG submission 188042) | Ecteinascidia turbinata endosymbiont from Florida, USA - Sample 2 (SPAdes) (version 2) | ecosystem: Host-associated > Tunicates > Ascidians > Unclassified | place: Key West, Florida...
AATCAGCTCACAAAAATTGGAAACAAGCGAAAGAAGACAAGTTTTGCGCAGATAAGTTTGATATGCTTATTAAACTTTGCAAAAATGAAGGAAACTTGGACGTGAGAAATATGCTTTCCGACAGTAGGAAAAAGATCATAGATCAAAACAAAACTCGACTGAGACATGTAATCAAGTTTGTCGAGTTTTGCGGTCGTCAGGAAAGAATATCAAAGAAACAAGATGGCAGGTTAGTTGGAAGGACCCCCAGTTTTCGTGGTGAGTACAGTCAATTGTTTTTCCACAAATTAAGTGCTTTTCTTGACTATTCTAATCACAAGCAATTTTTCCTTTACAAGGCTTTTGCTTCCATAACTTCAGCCCTCCCCTTAGAAAAATCCTGGCTGCGCCCCTGTCAATACCTACTGAGGCTTGTAATATCGGCCGATTTGGCCGATACCGATATATCGGTGAAACCCAAATATCGGCCCGATGGATCGGTCTGTCTCTACATTTAAACTTTCAGGCAGCGCTTGAAACTGCCAGTCCTCTTCAACGAATTGTCAGTTTTTAAAAACGTGGGGCTATAGTTGAAAGTTCAGGTTTTGCGTTTATTTTAAGCGCAAGGTTTTAACACCACTTCACATTTCACCGTCACCACCAACTTAAGAGTCGTCTGGTTATTCAACAACCACGGGCTGCGTTACTAAGCGTTCCCACGCGTTCTTACTAAGCGTTCCCGCGCGGTATAGAAAGCATTGAAGTTCGAAATTGGTTTTCAAACTCTTGGGAAAGTGTTGAACTTGGCCAAAATCTACATAAGTATTGAAAGACTATGGAAATTCCAAATGGAAAAGAAATCAGAAGTATCTGAGCACTATTTTAGTGAAGGCTTGCAGTGCTATGCAATGCGTAAAATTAAGTTCATGATTAAGAATTGCGTAAAATGAAGAGAAGTAGTGGTATCGACATTTTTTAATTTAGCATCGATAAGGTATGGAAAATGATTTTTTTAAATGTGTGGGAACCCTGGTTACTGCCACAGCTAGCCTGAAGATACTTAACGTACGTTGATTGCTGGCAGACAACTGCAGCAGAGATCATGAGCTCTGACTCGGACGGAGCGGTAAAGTACATGATCAACCCCGAGGTCGTTCAACAAATGCAACAGAAGCAACATCGCAGCAATGAGCACCTCGTGCCCAATCAAGCGATTGATGTCGTCACAAAGGATCCCGCTTTTGATCTGAGGTAATTAAAAATGATAAGAGTTCAAACGAAAAGACTCAGAGCAGAGGAGATATTTTTCTCTTGTTGTCTTTCTCGACTTTCAAATAAATTGTGTCATTTTTAATTTCAATAAAAACATTTTTCGCGTTGTACCCGAACGTTGCTGAGTGCTTCGGGAAAGACTTGTGCATTTCCTTTAGGTGAAAATTAAGCGGGTTTTACTGACACTCGCAAATGTTTTCATGTGATGTCCGGCATGGTTTGATTGATATCAGTTGTTTCGCAGCAACCGTTGTAAAAACACACCCTGAACACAAAACAAAGTGCTGCGAGATAAACTCCCACTACGATCGGCGTGTTGCGTGCCTGTGACGTGAATGAATAAACATACAGACGTCACTTCCGACCATTGCTTTCCTGCACTAACTTTTTGTTGTGAAATTCTGCGAATGATCTTCAGCTAGGCACCTGTTTTTAACCGCATACACAGTCGGGACATCGTCGAATTTCAAACATGGGATTCAAACGCATTTTTAGGTCGGCCAGGTAGACACGGTGGGATTCTAGGAAAGCTTGTATCCATCGGTGGTTAGAACTAGCTCATGTCGCATGACGACGTGCGATTTAATTGGAAACGAACGTGGGTCTGTTTGTCGAACAAGCATTTTGTTTTATTTGTACTTCCTCCTCCGCCAAAGCGAATCAAACTTCGCGCGTCTGCTTGTAACTCTCGTTTATTTGTAACTCTCGTTTGCTTGTAACTCTCGTTTGTTTGTAACTCTCGTTTGTTTGTAACTCTCGTTTGCTTGTAACTCTCGTTTGTTTGTAACTCTCAGCGTCAGCCTGTTAGTCCGGGAGTATTGAAAACCAAGCTGGTAGAAAAAGTGGAAACGGTGAAAAGCTGTTGCTGGTATTCTGAAAGTTAATTCAACTGAGCTTATCCACATGGCAACGCATCACTTCATATATAGACACAAGCTGTTGCGCCGACATACAGGGGGTTACGGAAGTTAGGTGGTGAGGGCGTAAGATTTAATCCTGTGAATGTCGGTTGCCCGTAACAAGTATGCATCATGCATAGTTTGTTGACTGCTGTTGCAAAGCATTTTTTCTGCTTTCTTGCTTTGCAAAGCATTTTTTACTGCTTTCTTGCCATCTGAAAGTTCTCGCAACAGGTTGCAACTAATTTCAGGGGCTGCCCACTCCCTTTGGAATTTTCTTTCTTCTCTGTTAAAAACTATTAACATTGCAGTTTAAGCCGACATTTATAACCAACACCCTGATTCTTTAGGGCTGTAGACCCATGCAGTATTTGTAGCTTATCGTCACAATGCTCAGTGTTACAGAATTAGACTTTAAATGGCTGATATCGGAAAGTTTACGTTAATTTGCCTAACTTGTTGTACAACAAACGCATTTCTTAACGTTTATGACGCAGACAATCGGAGTCTCACTTGCCTCAGCTCAAGCAGGTCATCCGTGCCGCCATCTTGGAAGACGTAGATCAGCTGGAAACAATCTTCAGCAAATCAACGAATAAAGCAGAGGTTCGCAACAAAGAACGTTTGTTGTTATTGATTTTTGACGCGTTGTTCGCCGTGCGCTGGATTCATTTCGGCGACACTGTTACGAAATAAACGTACCATTTGACAAACAGCGATTTCGACCAGATAAGGGAAGGTGGTGTAAGTGTTTCAGCTGTTTTTTTCAAGGTTGGATGACTGGGAAGGTATGTTTGTTCAGGAGGCTGCTGGTGTTTTGGCAGCGCGGGTCTAAAACGTTCCTTTCGGCGAGTTTAAACAACTCTCGTTTGGCGATTGGTATCATCAAAGCATAGATTTAAACACAAGATCTTGAACCCAATATACAAAATGTTTAACCATGTAGTCGCGTAATGTGAGAGACATGATGTAGTATTCGTTTTTTTGTTCTTTTTTGATCAGCACATATTAAGTCGTTTGCTTTTGTGGGTAAAATGAATAACACCGCAAACTCCCAAACTCCCCCCCCCCCCCCGCCCTTCTACCCACAGTTGATCTTCCAAACACGTTCTGTCGACGTCCCTTTGACTGCCGTGCACTACGCCCTGAAAGCGGGAAATGCAGAAGTGCTGAAGTCGCTGCTTGAGGTGTGGAACGAACTGGCCGACTTGGGTGCGAAGCAGGAATCGAACCCACCCTCTCTGCTTCGAGATACGAGCGATGCTCAGTGAGTTTAGTCTTGATTAAGTTGTTGGCTGTTTCAAAGACTGGTTTTAAGGCGTTTTGAGAGACCGAAACCGTCTCTAAAATTTTTCCAACGGTCTCTCAAAACACAGTAGGAACTCTCTACATAACCACCACCGAAATACACTAAAACCTCGCTTCACGACTACCTCGGTATTGATAAAATATTTGCGGTCTCTTAAAATGTCTTCACGCTCACCAAGATCAAACCTTTAAAACAGGGATCGACAACCTACGAGCTACCACCCGTGGGCCGGATCCGGCCCGCCACTCGAAATCATCCGACCCGCAGCCCCTTTACCAAATTGTTCTTACTGTATGGACCGCTTAGTGGTATTATATTTTATGAATCTGCCCTCCTTGCAAAGCCTTTTCTTGAGGAACTACAGTACTTATGAGAAACCGCACTGTGCTATATGTCGCATTTTTGGCTTAAATTATGAACTGTAAAAATCGGGAATTAATCTGATTAAAACTCCGTAAATCCCAAGATTTAACGACATCATAAACAGCAAAGGGAACGGAGTTGTTGGTGGAAAATTAGTACGGCCCGCCTTACCTTGCAGAGTTTGTTTATGGCCCGTGACGAGGGAAAGGTTGCCGACCCATGCTTTAAAAGAACCCTGTTCTGTTCATGGACAGTGAAAAGCAGGTTTATCTTTTCGGTGAAACAGAGCATTATTTTCACTGCTATTCTACGTGACTGCAGCTGGCAACAATCTGCACCTGATTTTGAATATAGTTTCATATTCGCCAACGATGAAGCAGTAATAATCTTTCAAAACAGATCGTGATAGTTTTGCAGTTGGCACGCTCATTGATGTGTTGGATTTGCTGCTTTCGTTATTATTATACAGAGCTGCGCGCTGTTTCTGTAGTTTGCACCTGTTTGAAAACTTCCCTTTATTCTACAACAATCTGTCATTTTCTCATCTGCAGAAGTTTGTCACGTTTTCGAAAAGTTTGCTTACCGCACGCCCAAACTAAACCAAGGTTTCCATTCCGATTTTAAGTTGTCGCTATATCTAACGTGTTGCTCTGCTGTTTTCACAGAAACGGTTTTAAAGGCGAAGCACTGTCCGCGGTTGACATAAGCAAAGGTATGAAAGAAGGGAACCACGCTTTTCTGAAGGTAACTTTGTTTTTTTTTAACACGTAGTAAACTTCCTGAGATTCGGGATTTTATTGTGTTTGAATACAAAGTTTTAATACCAATAACTTCATTTCTTGTACTCTTTCTTAAAACCCCTTGTTTCAGTTGCATGATTCCCCAAACTGTGGTTCTCGTAACATTAGTGTACGCGAAGGCCTTCAATGCGGTACAAGAATAGGCCTACCTTCTGTTTTTCTTCACAAGTCAACATATTCACAGCTCTATAGTTTTAACTAATCGGGTACTGGTCACAAATTCCTGAATTTTTGAGTGATTCCTTTCTTGATTTTCAAAAACAGCCATTGTAATTTCTCACAACCATTTTGTTCATGTCGCATCTGAGTCAATCTTGGTTTTCCAAACCTTTGATCAAATGTATTTGTTATAATGAGTTTTCATGGAACAATGTGGTACGTGTTGACAGTACGGGACCCACAAATGGTACGCGATCAGAAAAGTTTGGGAACCACTGCTTTAGATCAGCTATGTCCAATCCAAATCACTCACTGAGCCAAATATCATGTCACTATCTTAACCAGGGCCGCACAATGAATAGCTTAATTGATTTTAGCAAACTAAATTTCCTTTCAAGCTAATATACTGAAAGCGTTCGAATCCTAACTGCAGTGGTAACAGACGTGATAAAGTGACACTGAAGACCAACTGCATCAAAAATGTCAAATTCAAGATTACCAAAATAAAGACTGGTTGTCAGTATGTAGGATACGTTTACTACCGCGGAAACATAACCTGGGCCGCGAGCGGGTTGGACACAGCTGGTTTAGATTCATGATGCAATGCCTTTCGGTGTCTGTTAATGTTGACCAAGTATGGATTTTTTTACCTAACCGTTTCACCATGACTCAAGTTGACCGACTTTACCTCCCTCAACAGGACAGCAAGCCTGTATTTGCAAGTGCCAGGGACTTAGCGTCGGACGTGGCTTACTTCGCGTGCTCCTATGGAGTTGATCCTGATGTGCTCAAGGTCTTGATCGGGGTTTTCCCCAAGTCGAAGGACGTCAATATGAAGGTGATGGTTTGAAAACATTTCTGGTTTTCTACCTAGGGTCTCGTGAACCACTTGTGGATGGGTCACGAGTAGATATTTTGTGAACACAGCTGTGTTACATTTGACTTATTCGAATTTTAGATGGGGCTCGTTGGGTTACAGTGGGTTGTTGCAATGGGTCGCTGTACCAAAAAGGTTGAAAACCACTGCTCCAAGCAAATCTCGCTCAGGTTTCCTGGCAACTCAGTCCGTGCACTGGAAAACGTAAATGAAGCGGTTGCCGTTCGATGTTCATCGTAAATTCTTTGCAGTGCAAGAAGTGGGGTGGAAGCGTGTTGTCGAAAGAATCGCGTGTTCCTCGATAACCAGCCCGCGTTCTACTTAACGTTTCTAGTCACTTTGTGTCGGAATCTGTTTTAAATATTTAGTTTCACGCATGAAAGAAAGTTTTGTCGTTCTTTTGAGCCAATGCACCGAACGCGTGGGGTTCCACGAGATATTATTAAAACTATGGACTTGTTTGTACCTCCCTGTTCCTTAGACAGAAACCTATCCAACTAGAAAAAGGCAGGCATTTCGTAAACTTCTCGTAATCTGTTTAGTTGTTATTTCTGTCCGGAAAGCAGTGATTACTTTCCGTAGTTCTTCACTTGTCAGTAAAAAATTGCGAAATTTTCGCAGCTTGAACAAATCCTACCGGCTTAAGCAAACTACATTTTCTTGAGTTGCATGTGAAATTTTACCCACATTATCGAAAGAAATGGCCACGCGACGCCACTGATTTGAACTACGGAGTACAATACATCTAAATGCACTATCGATCGATTAGATCTACTGTTCATGGCTTGTATTTCGTCGATTCCAGTGCGAATCAGCAATTCAAGCGCTATCCAATGAGTATTATCCCACATTCTTTCCTGGTCAACTTGCCTGTGGGGCGATAGCCCCTAATCAGTACAGTTTATCAGTCAAAAGTGCATTTTTTAAACTTTTCCAACCGTTTTTCTTTAGTTCGAGCATTTTTTTCAGGACCTGCTATTCGAAAACATCTACCGCGCTCTGGAGATGGGTCACGTGGACACGGCCGCTTTCCTGATGCAAGCTGCAAGAGAGGGCGCCCTTGCCCCCTCCGCCCCCTCCATTCTCAGCTCGTCTCCCTCCCCTGTCAGCAGCGCAACCACCCCTTCCTACACAGATCTCCATGAGCTTGTGCTGCATTACGAGCAGGCAATCCCGGCTGCATTCACCGTAAGATTTGTTGGCTTGGGTGCATTGCGACCACTTGTAATGAAGCATCTTGTTGAAGTATTGTTCGTCTGTTGCTGTACTCTGAAAATTACTCATTGCACCTTCCTGAATATGAGCACCGGATATGGCTTCGATGTTTAAAGTAAAAAATGGCGTCATTTGCAAAATATAAGTTTTCGCCTTCGACATAAACGTTGATTATGTCGTACGTTGTAGTGGAAAGTTCATTCGTCATTTGCCAATACTGGGCTTCCAGCGTAACTCTTCATGTTGAAGATAAGTAGCGGACAAGCCGTTTATATAACTCACATTCCGCTCATTTGGTCGGACCTTGTGCTGGCTGTGATGCGGTCAAAACGATACATTCGACAACCAACGTTTCTGGCCAGGGATTGGTCAAAAAAAGAAGCAAAATTATACTTTTTAACGTCAACCGTTGGTTTGTGTTTTGCTTCCAGTCATAAAACCCTTTTCGATTCTGCCTGTTCAAGACACCTCCGACGCAATGAACGAACCAATGCGAATTCCCCCCTTGTCGCGTCATGGGTTGTGACGCAAGCACATTGCGAGCTTACCAAGTTACTGCTGAAGTTCTTATTCAGGAAAAAAAAGTTTCAACCATTTCGCGAATTTTCAGGTGAAAGACGCCAAAAGGAAGAGTGGAGACAACCACCGCATCCAACCCGTCCATTGCGCGGCGTGTAACCCGGATGTAGTCTGTCTGAAGCAGCTGATTGGCGCTGCGAAGGAGTGCCTGAACAGTATGGACGCTCGCAACCGAAGGCCGATACACTACGCAGCTGCAAGCAGCAGCACGCAAGCCTTGGAATTCCTCATCAACAAGTGTGTTGGGCTGATGTGCTTTCGTGCATACGTGTGCACATCGTTATGTGCACCACCCCCCAATCACTGTGTTACTCTTGCGTGATGACGCGGCTGCGTTTGATTTGTTGATGTGCTTTCAGTGGTGCTTACGTAAACTGTGGTGATATCATTACGGAGCAAATACGTCTTCGGTGGAGTCCAGTTCGATTCTCACCTAAAAAGCCAACAATTTCTTGTCGTACTGTGTACTACACAGAAGCGAAAACGCCGTATAACTTGCAGTTATTGCTTCACAGTCCATAAGAGTTGGTCAAGCTTTAACGCCTAAGCCAATTCCTGACGACAAACGCGTTCCGTTTGAGCGCCCTTTTATTTCTGTTTTCCTGTGTTTCATGTTGGGGAGGAAACAGGAGTTGCAATGTGCTGCGTTGCTGTGATGGATTACAGGAAACTGGCCGAACTGACAGCTGTGCATTAAGCCGACCTAAGTGCAGCCGCTAACCATTGTTAACCTCTATTACAACAGGCCGGTAACAATTGGCCATAAACCTTTCCTGAGCGGAAGACTACATTTCGACGGTACTCCTGCCTTGCTTGCTCTTAAAAGCCGATACGTTCAATTTAAAGCTTTGAAAAACCACGGGCTGAAAATAGAAAACACTCAATTCTGAAAGGCATTTCAACAGCACTGGTTTCGGCCCCTGTTTTTTTTGTTTTTTCAGTCGTAGACCGATTTTATTTGAAATGACCAGAACAATTAAGTCAAGTCGGTCATAATGTCCAAAAATGTAGATTTAGTGGAAACTGTTAAAGGCAAGTTTTAATTCTGTTACGGGAGAAATAACCGAAATGTTTCATCAAAAGATTGTGGCCTGTCTGTGTACTGACATTTGTAGCGTGATTCAAAGCAAAATTTGGCTGGTATAAGCAGAGAGAAAACCTTGTGCGTGATGAAACCATGGCAACTTTGTCAGGAACAAAAAGGTGTCAGTGGAAATCCCAGTGTTGCAAACGCGCACGTTTCCGGCATCGTCATGCATTCCAGCATAAGAGTCTGCATTCCGTTAAAGTCACTCGAAATACGAGACACTTTTACGTCTCGGGTCACTTGTTTACAATTATCACGTGACGTCAAGAATGACGGGTTTGCGCGCTGGAAATACCCGAACAACGTGGCGAAAGCGTCTTATGTCGTCATAATGCATTTGTGGTGTACTGCTTTCACAGATGAGCTTGGACAACTGAGCTAGTCGATTTTACTGACTTCTTACTGGAAGCCGGAACAGCGAATCATCATCGTTAGCTGGGGGTGATGTATGTGCCTCGTGAAGGGAACCCTCCCTACATAAAATTAGGCCCGCATCGATATGTCGTATATTAGGCCAGGGTTTTTTCAGGTGTTTTAGGGACCCGATTTGGGTCCCTAAAATTGAAAATCGGGTCTCCAGAACCAGAGAAAATGATAGATGGCGCTCAAAACACCCTTAATTATATGAAACTTAGTCGGAAATGTTCCGGGTCCGTGCCGCGGCCCACACTGGGTACCTAACATTTTCCTTAAAAAAACTGAATTAGGCAATTGCAGGAAAGTTGTTCGTTTTTGGATAAGAAACTACCCAGCCGTGCTGTGTGATGTCCTGTGGCGGATGCATCGCTTTTCGGGTGAAAACGAGGAATAAATTTAAACCCGTAATTTACTATTTTTGTCAATTTGAACAGAGTCAGTCTTGAGGAGCAGGACGTGACCGGAATGACCCCCCTAATGGTGGCCGCCGAGGCAGGGAGGCACAGAAACGTCGAATTGCTGCTCCGCGCTGCGAAGAACAGCAAAGTGCTGCACGTGACCAACGTCATCGATCGCCCTGATCGCAACAACAGAGCAGCTGTGCATTATGCTGCGATGAATGGGCACGCGGTGCGTTGCTCGTTGCGTCATAGTAGGCGATCCTTTGTTTTGTTTTTTTACACAAGACCTGGTAAACATAGGTGTGGCCAGGGGCCATACCCCCCCAAATTTCTAGCATATCTCGTAATTTTGTGCTTTGAGAAGCGGCGTCCCAAACAAAAATACTAATGCTCGCCTGAAGTCAAACATTTTGCCCCCCCAAAAAAATTTCGGGATGGTTACGTTACTGCTGGTAAGCATCGATAATAATCGAATCGTTTCAAATCTTCAGAATTAATCGTAATTATCCACATTCCCGTGTTTGGTTCTGAAACATCTGTGGAAGGAAATATTAAAACGTTTCTTTCTTGGCGCCGGAAAATGAACAGTTTGAAAAATACCGGTTAATTTTATATCGAAATTTCCGCGCGTTGCAGAACAGCAAAAGCTGCATTGTGGTTTATTTTGCTTGATCCGCAGAAAGTGATTGGAGTCTTGGCCAGTTACAAGGCGGACTTGAACAAGCCGGTCAGCGTGTCGAAGGCCCGAGCAACCCCCCTGATGCTTGCCGCCGCAAGTGGCCACGTGCAGACCTGCATCGCTCTTGTCGAGGTCTGTTTCTTGTGCCTTGAAAAAGTTTGGTGGTAATTTTGCGCGTACCTTGGACAAATCTATGAT
>Ga0210059_1017432_pt1 | contig 10234 bp, 5 predicted proteins | sample Ectturendosymbi2_FD_188042 | JGI IMG/M metagenome (GOLD analysis project Ga0210059, IMG submission 188042) | Ecteinascidia turbinata endosymbiont from Florida, USA - Sample 2 (SPAdes) (version 2) | ecosystem: Host-associated > Tunicates > Ascidians > Unclassified | place: Key West, Florida...
AGGTCTCTCGGCTGTTGAAGAAATCAAGAGATGCATGTTAGAAGCTATGGACCGGTTTCGGAGTGAAGCGGAAAAGCGTTTCAGCGATATGTGTTTGCTAAATGAAGTATTCGGCTTTTTAAATCCCCACTCCTTGTTGCGAAGTGACAGTATCGAAATAGATATGGACAAATTTGAGAAAATGTATACTGATGACGTAAATTTTACCGAGTTAAGGGGGGCACAATTTCCCGGCCGCCGAATCACTAGGGGGGGCGGGGGCGACGAATGACTGCGGGGCGTCAAAAAGTCCCAAAAATGTCACAAGTGCTTTCTTCAATGCAGTACATTTGCTTCCGAAAGATTTCAGGTTCGAACATGGGGGCGCCAAACTTGCTTCTTTCCCCGGGCGCCATCTAACCCTGTTACGCCCCGCAGTGAGGTGTTGCACAACTGCATCGCTAGGTCATCATAACATAATTCCTTGAGCTAGTAGAGCACGCTCCATGCGTTTTTGCCAGATGGCGATAAGTTGTTTGCTAACGTCGATAGCTTTTTACACGCTGCATTGCGGTTCAATGAGGGCATTAGTTCCGACAAGAAACTCATCCGCTTACCTTTATGTTGCAAAACTTCGATGCAGACCTACTGCGGACTATCGGACTGCACTGGCAACAGTCCTGAAACTGTTTTTCGCTTTGGAGGCTTCTAAAGTCTTGCGTCAGCTATACATTTGCCATATTGCATTCCTCTTTTCAGCACAGCCCTTCCTTTCAGTGCTGCCATCAGGCATTCAAAATAAACTTGTAACAAAACAGACCAATTTTGCACAGCAGCAAGACGACAACTGTGGAAGCGAAAGTGACCGCATTTGTGATTACCTAATCTGAGCAAGATTGGGAGCGGGACGTTCTCACGCCGGTAAGAAATAAAGGAACAATAGCATTATTACAAAAGAATTGCATTGTTGATACTATTCAATAATAGAGGCTGGGTGAAAGGCCGGCACATAAATCATGAAGTTCAACGAACTACAAAACATACTTTAGATTAGAGTATTTTTTGCCTAGGTTTCTATTTCGATAGTCACCAAAAAGGGGCGCATTTGTATAAAAGGGGCGCCACAGCCGTTTGGTACCCCAAACTGCCCTCACTGGATCCCCCACTGCCGCGGTGAGCACAACAAATCTACCTCACGAACGAAAAAACTCGTTACTCTGAATATTATAAATGTAAATTTGTACGTAGGCGAGAAATCGGCCTGAAACATTTTGACAAAATTAAGCTCGAACTCGGCCCGACCTGACTTACATCTCTGTTGCGAAGCTCCGTTGAAAGTACAATACACTGAACAAGAAACAAATGCCCACCACAAATCTTTGCCCTGACACTTTTAAAGAACTATTGAAAAGCTGTAGTAGTGATCCACTTAAAATCATAAAACTGTGGCACATTTTGCTAAAACGTAAAGTTGAGTCTGAGAAGTAATTAAAAAGTAGAAAAGTTATCACGCAACATACAAGGACAAAAGTAGATTGCATCACTTTGATTTTAAACGTTTTTTACACAGGAAAACACGACCTTTATAATAAATCCACACCTTTTTTGAAAACATTGAAAACATAGGTAGACACAACGTTTTTCCCAAAATTTCGTCAATCACGAGCAGACCTGCGCTTTAAGATTTTCATGAACAAGATACGACTGTTTCCCAGTTTAAACAATTACTCACTACAAATTAGGAAAAGTGTAGTGAAAGTGTTTCAGTTTGTCCAAGCCTTCAAACACACATTTGTTGCATAAAATCATACAAATAGCGATCAAGATCCGTGTTTTGTGTAAGAGAAACTTTGGTGACGCCATTCCATTATATCGTACTTGCTTACACATATATTTCGGACAGCTCACTTGACACTAAATCGAATGCGTTTTTGTGTTACGCTATATTGTCGTGAATAAGAGCGAAGCTGAATTCAGTGTAATTTATCTTTCCATCACCGTTTATGTCAGCGTCTTTAATCATTTCATCGACCTCTTCTGGAGAAAGTTTTTCACCGAAATTTGTCATGTAATGTCGCAGGTCTGCAGCGTTAATATATCCTTGGAGTTGTTTATCGAATGTCCTGTAAAAAACAACATTATTTAGAAGTAAATCTTGCAGTTCAAAATGTATGCAGAACGGTGCAAATAAACAAGAAAACGTGCTAGAAAAGTATACAAATTTGGAAAATTTCAGGGAACAGTGAGTCACGATCAGACAAAAATCTGTCTAAACGTTGTTTCTCCTTTGAGTCTGCTGGAAAGAATTATCAAACTTTCGTTTCTTTTGAAAACTTTGTTACTTACAAGCTAATGCTAAATAATCTGTAACTGCCTCTCTATGACTTTCTAGTATTCGCTACCTTTGGCCTTTAACATCCAAGGCTCTGGGAACATCACCATCGAAAGAATTCAACGAAGCCGCTAAAAACTTGTGAATATCAAAACAAAATACCTAGCAATTAGCACCACATTTTCGTGATTTTTTTAAGGCAGCTAGAGAAAGCCACAAGACAAAACACCACTCTGTATGACGCCTTTGCTGAAACTAACAAAAATGAGTTGGAAGAACGCCACCTTTTCTGGATACCTGTCAAGCATACGAGTATTTGCGATGGCATTATTACTGATCATTGTTTCAGCTATATCACTGCACTCGGCAGTTATGGTTGCATATTGCAATTTAGGTTTTGATACCTTATTTAACGCAAATAATTTTCCTCTTTTTTGGGCAAACTTGCACAATATAATAAGCACAGTCACACATGTACTATAGATTTGATCACATTTATTCGGATGGGATTCCAAGGTAATAGTTCGGTTGTGTTGTTAAATCTTCAAAATACAAATTATTTTGCGTTATTTTGAAACAAGACCTCCGAAAAAGGTGTTGTGGAACGTTTCGGACCGTTTTCAAATTTCAGGGACGCATTAAAGTTACGTTTCACTTACTTAAAAGCGTCGATGAGCTCATCATCCATTTCAAGAGTGCTTTTCATTATTCTTGAGTACAGATTTAACAATCCTTTGTATTCAACTTCTCCAGAATCTTTAGGATCCAACTCCTTGAAAGTAAAACTCCTCCATTACGTGCAGCACAGCCAACGAAGTAACCGCATTCGCTCAAACAACTGATAACCTCAGCATAGGCGTAGCCAGGGGGGGTCAAAGGGGCCATGCCCCACCCCCAAATTTTTGGAAAACATAGTCATTTTGTGCTTTGACAGGCGCTTTTCCCAACAAAATAGTGTTATTTGCCTAAAATCAAACATTTTGTCCCCCCCAAAGTTTTGGGCTGGCTACGCCACTGAACCTCAACCATAGTTTCATGCGCGCAGTTTTATTTGACTTGTTTTTTTGTTGACATCACTTAACCTGTAGCTGATAGAACTACGATGCTGTGTATTCGGCACATACGGACTAACAAGCGTTGTGCTTCGAAAACAAAACAGGAAACACACTGTTTTAGCTTTTTGAATTAGAAACCTGAACCATTCGTGCCAGCAAGACGATTCATAAAACTTATGTGCAGTACATGTCGTACGTGTCAACAATTTTTTTAAAAAGCTTTCAATTCTTCAACAGAAGATTCAAAGTAAAAAGTGAACAAAAGCTGCAAAACTTAGTTATGACCTCAATGTCATGAAAACATGGCATGATTTTTAGTGCCGATCCTCTTGTTTGATAAAAAAGAAAGCAGAACTCAATAAGGAAAGCAATGATACAATATTCACTTTTTAAAGCTTTTTGAACATTGCACCAAAAATCTTTACGTGGTCCTACAAGGTTGAAAGTGTTTGAAACGGGGATTCATAAATCTTTGTCACAAGTCATAATGTTACATTTTGGAGTTGCTAATTCAGTATTTATCATAAATTTTACTGCCTTTTTTTCAAAAAAATGCTGGTTGGAAAAAAAATATGGTCTATGTACTATGATTAACCACTAAGTTGGGATGTCAAAAACCTTTCAAGTGCTTCAAAGCTCTTTTCTTGCAAATTGGATAACGTAACCTTCCTACTTTGTTGTTCACCAAATTTTTTAATGATCTCAAAAAATTTAGAAGGTACCACACGTCCATCTTTTGATTGTTGTGCATATTATAAGAAATACAAAGCTGAACTTGTGAGAACCACCAATGAAGAAAAAGTCAACAGGGAGGGAGTCACTTTAGCGTACAAAATTTTGAGAAGTCTGAGTGCCATATGAAAAGCAAAGCTATACCAGAGTAGTAAACGGACTTACTAAAATTGTAGATGTATACACAGGTTTGTCCATGGGATGGAACAGTGTAGGCCTGCTTGAAATATTTGTCCCATGTACCAACGTTGGTATGTTATCTTCGCATTACTAGTTTCGCGGGAATCACGTTGGATGAGACGTCACAAGTTTCCACGGGATGGCAGAGAAAAAAGTGTTCCATGGACAAACCTGTGTATACATTTCACGTCGGGGTCTCATATTAACATTTTATGTCCGCTCAAGTTTTGTAACAACATGAGCAGTGTGTGAAAAAAACAGTGTTGTAAAGTCCTAGTCTTACTTTCTTTACCGCTGGTATATGCCTTCATTTATTTTCGCTTAAGTTTAAACTTTGCTCATATTTTTATTTCGGTACGCAAGAAAGAAACATGCAGTGAAACTCTGGGGCTTGTTTTGAGCCCCTACGCATTTTCACCTAACTTGAAAACAAACTTGCTTTTAAATATTTAATCAATGTCAAAGATAGAGCAACGCTAAAAGTTGAAGCTGTCTTGAAGCCTTTGTATATTTAGACGTCACTGAAGGGGGGTAGAGGGTCGAATCGCCCATCCTGGCAAGCTAAATTTGAAAACTGGGCCCCCATTTAGCTTATATTTTGGTTTTAATTCGTTTGGTTTTCAGTAGGTTGCTGTTTTTGAGTTTTCCAGACTATTTTCCGATTATTTTGGGTTTTAGTATAGGCATTCACATCGAGATTCACCATTAGTTCTCTATTTCTTTCTGAGTGTTGGCTAGTGGGCCTCCTACAGTGGCCAGTGGGCCCCCTTTCAGTAAAGTTTCCCCCTCCTAGCTCAATCATCTAGTTACGCCACTGGGCATGGGGAATAAGGAAGGATTTTTCAGTAATCGGAATCCTTATTAGGAAGTGATTGTCAAGACTTTTGAATAGTTTTTTCTACACTTTTTAGGCTTTGTTCACACAATGTTGTTTTTTTAAAGCGACCTTGTGTTTATGGCACGTGAAGTCAAACTTGATTTTGTTTTAAAAAACTTCCAGGAATAAGTTCGGTTTTGTTATGAGGTTATCCTAATGTTGTAATAAAAAATATACATTTATCCTAACTTTTTAATGTCGCAACAATGGTGACCAACAAACCCAAAAAATATTTTTTCCGTGACTATTACACTTTGCGACTTTGTGCTTGTGCTGAATGCATTGGTTCGAAGTCATCTGATTTACTTGAGTTTAACCAAACCCACAATGCAGCAATGTTTTCATTCAATTGCGAAGCATTTGCTTTACAGATATATCACACCTAGTTTTGTTGGACATTTTTTTCGAGTTGAAGGTGAAACTTGGTACTAATTTTCCAATTCACCGTTGTGCATTTTGATATAATCTCAAATATATTTTTGTGTCGTTATGCAAGTAGAACTCTCAAAATGAAACTTTTGACATGGTGCGGAGTTATACGTCTGGCCGGGTTTTTCAGGTTGGGCCGGGCTCGGGCTTAGGTTTGTCTAAATATTTTTGGCCTGCATACAGAGGTGGCGGAACTGGGGGGCCGCATGGGCCTAGGCCACCACTTTTAAATTGCGAATTTTGCCTAAATAAGTTTAGGTAACACAATTAGCATTGGGTCCAATGTTAAAGTAAATCGTTTAATGAAAAAAATGTTGCAGAACTTGGGCAGTATTCTGTCAATATTATTTGTAATATATTATTGTAATTTGGCAGGATTTCGTAATGTTTGGCATAATACACCGTGCACAGTCTGTCACCCTGCTATGACTTGCTTACCGCATTGGTGTTGTTGAACAGTGTTGCCAGATGGTGCAATACAACACAATTTTTACAAAATGGTGGAATTTTGCATGCTCCATGGGCGTCGGAAGGATTTTTTCCAGGGGGACACTAGTGGATTTTTCTAAAAGTTTTTCTAGGGGAGACCAAAAGTGCTGAAATATGGTTTTACCTCTCTCAAAACTAAGAAAATAGCCTGTTTGCTGAAATTTTCAAATTCTTGCTCCCCTTCCCATACCCATGCTTGTGGGTCGGAAAAAGTTCGTGCCGCACCATCAAAGAGTTGGTGTAATTTCAAGCGTTTCACACCATTCTAAATAGCGAAATGTTGCTGAATCTTATACGCAAAATCAAATATTTGACACATCAATTTAATTGCATTTTTGTTTTTGCATTGGCAACACTAAACAGCTATATTTGTTTCTGCATTGAGAACACAATTAGCATCCTTACAGCAGACAACTTGCTAGTTGCTGCATATGCCTTGTCTTGTCATTGCATTCCGGTGTCGAGCGAAATTTCTGACATGCGAAATTTCTGACTTCACGCCATGTGCGCATGCACAGAGTGATATTCTACATATAAAATACGCTGAGAAAACTGATGATTAGGGCTCAGGGTTTAGTTAAGTGTGTCGGGTTAGGGTTTATGTTAGAGATAGAGAAAGCAAAATAATTGAGGTATAAGAATAAGTCCAATATTTTTCAGTGGTTATAGTTATTTCCCGTACTGTAGCTTGTTGTGGGTATCCGATAACTAAACAAAAAGTATTTTTAATTTATACAAAACACATCCAAAAAGTAATCGCCAAACGTTGTTCCTTTTCTCTGCCAAGCAAAATATCTGACAAATAATAATAGGTCACAAATTTCGCAGAGGTCAGATATTTCGTTTGACGCCGGTATCTAATGCAGTTGTAGAATGAGTATTCAGTCATGTTACTTCTGTGTTCAAAATGTGGAAAAGTTTAAGACAGATATCAATGCTGTGTCATCTTTGCCTGTTTTTTAAGCTGTATTCTTGGTGTTTTTAACAGCGCAGTGGCGACTCCGGCACACGGGCTCCTCAGACTTATCCAGAGTCTTCGATTACGATTTATATTGGAGAACGCGACCTTGCTTGCTTTGTATATTTGTGCCACCACACACGGTCCCACTTCACTAAGTTGTTAACTCGGACTCGTTTCTTTGGACCGTTTCACTGTTCATATATTTTCGTTCCATGTCTGGCCTTTCGCGTTCGTGTTGCAGCCCTGCAGGTGACCTGAATAAAACAATATCGTTCGTAGTAGGCGTTCTCTCCACATCGTTTCGCTCGCGCTTTACTCGGGTTCATCAATCAGAGCCCGCCCGAGCTACCCTATGCAATTAAGTATATTCTAAAACATACTTCATACCGGACTGAATGTTTTTTGAAGCAATGAATTTGCATAGATTAAAAAGTTCTTGATAACTCGCGATCGACCAGTCGGTAATAAAGTCACAAGCATAAAATATCATAAAATGCAATGTTTTTCAGTTTTATGTACTTTCTAAAATATTGATTGAAAAATTTTCTTTTTAGGTATGTTGTCAATTCAGTGTAAAATCAGGCGTGATCGACCAAGCGATCGACCGGTTGATCGCGATCGTCTTGTTGGCCACCCCTGGTATAGATGATTGGATTTGAAGTACAATCCAATGGACAGTTCCCCTTTCGAGAACAATTTCCCACGAACGATAAATTGTCCTGCAACTCGGGCTAATGTGAATGAGCCTAGTAGGCAGAGGACTGACTGGCGTTATCATTGCTCCACGTAGGCTACGTTATTTAACAATGGAGAAGTTATCATGAGAACTTCTCATTTATTTTTACGTAACTAACGTTACAGAGCAACAATAATGCCAGCCAGAATGAATGCAAATGGAAATTTCAGTGACGCAAACGTCGAACAGTTTTATTCAGTCAGAATAAATCGTATGATGAGCCCGAGCGACCCTGGTAACCTGGATCGCCCCTGTAACACTAACAGCCTATTTCAATTTCAGGTGGTTCACCGTATACGTTTTCATAGTGGTGTAATATTGTCTAAAATAGTGAAATTTAAACCCTCATATAGTGCATAGGTAATGACGTCACATTTCATTGATTGTGACGTCACAGTTGCCAATTCAAACCACAAAATTTTTTATAGTTTTTTGACGTGCGCTTGTGCCCCTTCACTTTGAAAAAGGTTCCGCACCCATGCCTGCATACAAAATTTTTTATAACATTAAGAGTAAAGACTTTTTTCTTTCGCGACGTAAATTTGTTGTGCTCACCGTGGTAACTTCTGTGAGTCAGTGGCGTATCTATGCAAAGTGGTGCCCACGGCAAAGTTTAAATGTGCGCCGTTTCTAATAATTTAAATATTAGATATAGGCACAATTTTTACGAAACACAAACCATGAAGAAAACAAATGTTTTAAAACGGAAAATATTTGTACATCTTGCTATTCCGAGGACACCAGGTTAATCCAAAGTATATCTAAAAGTTCAACTGGTGTATCAGATAAAACGTAGAACGGACACTGCCAGTGCTTCGTTGACTATACAACCAACTTCATCAGGGCGAAAAACAGGGTTTACACCGGAGGAATCATTCCGCTCGACGCTTGGTTAGTAGATGGCGTGTCACTCTTGTCTTGTATTCTAAACTACAAGACTTCACGAGTCTTTAGAGAGTTTGAAGAGCTCTCTAGCTCAATCTGCTGCCGAGTTATGGCTGGCCAAAGATTGGTCTGAAATGGCTAATGATACCTTTTGTGTAACTTTTTGAATTTTGTCAAAAACTGTTTTTTTAGCCATAAATTTGATTGCAGGTATGCTAGAAAGCCAAACAATGGCTCTAAAGACTCGGATCATATCCTAGATTCCAAAAAAATTTTGATCCAAAAAATTGGCTCATTGGGTTGGCGCCCAAGGCCAGATAAATTCGCCAAAAAGGCAAAAACACCCCCACTTGTGATGTCCCCCGCAGGTGTCATCAGACCGCAAAAGAAAAAAAAATTTCAGTCTCAACTAGAAGACTTGCTAAATCTATAGAGGGTTTGAACAGCTGTCTAGCTCAGTCGGCTGGCGAGTTATGGATTGTCATGGAATTAAAAAGTTTGGTCAAAAAAGTGACCGCTATGGACGTTAAAGGGATAAAATTGCACTTCTTATAAAATGCATGAAGATTGATGTGTTCTACAATACAAGTGACATGCATGTGCAACCAACGCAATTCAGCACTTTGTGTGCTCCAACTGACAGATCTGATAAAACCCAATTGATGTATTCTACTATATTGCTGTGCTTGTTTGTTTGTATCCAGATATGATAATAATGCAAGCAGTCTGAACTACAATACCATGTCCAGCAACTAATCTAAGCGTATTAATATGTAAATCATCTGCAAGGAATAAGCAAAGCGCGATCAGTGTTGCTTTCAAAACACCTCTAGAAACAAGATTGGGAATCTGTATTTATAAAACTTTACTTCTGCATCGACCCGATAATTACTGTATATTGGTTTCACACCAAGCTGTCCACCCCACATCTTGCAACAAAATTGCGCCCATGACTGCAAAAAGTCTTGCAATTTGAGATCTATGTAAATTACGAGCTGAAACGCAAAACCAACGTTTAAAAACAAACTTTTTCGGTTCTGCCGTACAGAATTGAGGCACACGCGGTCGGTTACACTAAAACCACCAATTGTCGAATAAGTTTTCCATCCTTACTTTTTTGTAATCTTCTAGTTCAGACTCGGTCGGAGCCTGGCCAGCGGCTCGAAGGACTCCTCCAATATCTTCCACGTTTACAGTGTTGCTGTCATCTTTGTCAAACTTTTTGAAGCTTTCCCGAAACAAGACCTGATTTTCTTCCGACAGTTGTTCAGATTGCATTGCACAGATTAAGTATCCCGAAAAACACTCCCACACTCAATTTCTGCCAAAATCCGGTGCAAGCAGTTTGAGGAAGGTTTCCTGCCACTTGTATTTTACTTCTAAGCTTTAAGGACTGCACGCAGGGACGGATTATGGGGGGGGCAACGGGGGCAATTGCACCGGGCCCTCCGCTGCAAGGGGGCCCCCCGTGATGACAAACATTTGTTTTAAATAAAATACTCGTTTGAAAGATTGTGATTCACAAGCGATACAAGAATACAAATCTATATTCTGATGTTGCATTAAGTATATCAGTGTG
>Ga0210059_1017433_pt1 | contig 10233 bp, 5 predicted proteins | sample Ectturendosymbi2_FD_188042 | JGI IMG/M metagenome (GOLD analysis project Ga0210059, IMG submission 188042) | Ecteinascidia turbinata endosymbiont from Florida, USA - Sample 2 (SPAdes) (version 2) | ecosystem: Host-associated > Tunicates > Ascidians > Unclassified | place: Key West, Florida...
ATTTCATTACCTCGATTCGCAGAAGTAGCAGCCACTGCAACAGAGTCTTCGTAACTACGCACAGAACTGTTGAACTTCTCCGCGTTTTTCTGAGCAGCTTCTAACGACAGCGCTTTATCAACAGCATCTTGTAACGTTATATCTTTCTCTTCTAGGAGTCTTTGTCGAATTTCTTTGGATTGCAGCCCATTTATAAAAGCGTCCCTGATCGCATCGTTGTATTGCGCTGCCGATACTTCTTTAAAATCGCAGTCCACACTCAAGCGCTTCAAGTTTTGCAGATATTCATCCAAGGGTTCCTCGCTTACTTGTTTGCGAGATCTTAGCAAATACCGTGCGAAAATGGAATTGAGGTTTTACGTACAAAGCTTTAGAGAAGCGATAGCTTCGTCGTATGTGGAAGCCTCAACGAAGAGTTCATACACAGCTGCATCCACATGGTTTACAAGTAAGTTCAACTTATCGGCTGGGGTGACTTCACCAAGGTTTCGAACATACGTGGTGAACGATTTACGCCAGTGCAGCCATTCTTTGTAGCATCCTTGCTACGAGGATCTGCAGGGAATACTTTCGGTCGAAGAGCTTTGACGTCCATTTCGTTGGTATCGAATCAGTAGATTAAAATGCAGTGATACTACCAATCAGAGCATAGCTTTTCGTAAAGTTTAATCTACTGAAAACGTTGCTACACTGAAACAAAAGAAGCACTGATAAGTATCAGACTCACCAGGTCACAAGCACCATCTACCTAGCCGCCATCTCCACAAGTACGATCTAGCCAAATGAACAGAATACGGACGCGGCAAGGCACATCATCAGTAGCACGCGCAAAATCAATCAACAAACGTAACATGCGGGATAAATCAGCCAAACGCTGCGAGCAGTAACGCGTTACAATATCTCACAATACTATAGTGTCCTTTGATCAATCCATTAATACTCTGCCACATTTTTAGTAAATTTTGAGTTCGGAGCAGTGCAGGATTGAATTTAATCTGCATATTTTAAAAGTTTTTGAACTTAGCCGTGACACTTGCAGTCGTCCACTGGTTCTACCGTCTCTCTCTCTCCCCGGATTTCCTTGGCGCTGCTCAAGCTAAAGTGCGTTCTGAAACACAGTTCTCTTTTCCGGAATCTTTTCGATTCCCTTTAGGTAACTAATTCTGTTGGCACCTAACACTATCTGTGAAAAAAATATAAATTGCCTTTCTCCTTTCGAATTGAACTCGTACAATGTTATTATTATATCTGTGATCATTAAATCACTCCATCCAAAATTAGCTCACGCTTTTGGTTGCAGGCAGAGTCTAAGTGCAAGCGTGCATTCTCACACCTGACCGGTGATAGTCGCTGTAACGAAACGGGCATTATTAAGTAGCAATTTACCCGTGCCAAGAAGTGCAGCTGACGAAAATTCCAAATATAATCATTTCATTATAGAGGAGGACAGTTTTACTGTGCAGCTTACATTTAGTGATGGAAACTGCAGTTCATCAATTTATCTCCTAGCATTTCACCTCTGTTTTGTTTCCAAAACGCTAGGTTTTTGTTTACAAATTGCATGCATACATGTTTGTTGATCATACTGTTTTTTATGACATTTAGTCACTCAAAGTGAATAAGACAACAGGAATGTAATTACTAACTGGGTCTCCTATCGCCCCCCTACCGCCCATTTCTGCTTCACCGCCTCACAATCGCCCATTTCTGCTTCACCGCCCCCCTAGAGTTTCTCATTTTGGGAACCACTGCACTAGCAGATTGGCCTCACAACGACGTTATCCTTTTTTGAAAAGGCAAAATACGCAAAATCAAAAGGACAGCATCAGTCAAGTAGAGAAAATGTGGTTAGTGATAGACTTAATGCACAATTTTCAATGTTGCATTTTATAAATGTGCTTTGCTTTTTGTTTCCCAGATGATTCGACTCGCAAATTTGATTTTTTTTATCATGCGGCAATTTACATGAACGTTTTTTAACTTCTAATGGTAGTTTGGTGTCAGTTTGGACAGTAATGAGCAACGGTTGGCAAACATTATATTTCCAGGTGTTACAATGCTAGAATGTATGATTTTACTTGTCGATTTAATTTTCTGGTTTCTTATTGAAAAGATTTCAAAATTTGCAAACCTGCAGTCAGGTGTGTTTCGTAAAATATGGTTCCGATGAAATCACTAAATACGGCCACAAGATGAAAGTGTGAATGTAAACAAGCAATAAAAAAGCGGTCACAGCAAGCGAGTTTCCGTCCATTACTTGCATACAACACTTAACGTGTCTCTCGCAACCAAATGTTGATATCTTCAGGCTCTTTTCCACAAAAGAATAAAAACCTGTGCACTTTCGTCCATGTAATGCGGGAAGCATATTTGGTTTCGTTCAGATCTTGCCATTATGCAGCTGCACGGGCAGTACATTTTGTGATAACTTTTTCCTACAGCAGTGGATCGCGTGATCGATTTTGAATGTTTCCTTTTTTTTTCCTAAAATAGCTGACAACTGTTGAGACCGGTCCAGTTTTTTAATGCGTCGTGTAAATCAAGTGCCTGTCTGGTTGGGCCTTATGTCTAAAGGCCGGTTGTTTTCACTTGTCGGTTTAGGCTATGAATATTGATATCGTGTGGTGAGACTGGAAGTTTAAAAAACGACAATAGTAGAATTGTTGAGAAGAACTCTGGGAAATAAACTTTGCATATAAAGCAATTTCGATTTGCATCAATGGCAAACTGCTATTTTTTCTTCGGTTAGCAACTTTCTCTTATTTACTTGACGGTTTTGAAATGGGCATTGCTTGTGTGTTCTTTATGACAGGTATATCTGAGCTTGTAGGAATAAGGCTTTGTTTCAGTGCTTGTCGAATGGCATTGAGCAAAATCCAAGTCATGTGTGGTAAAGACGGTTTGAGGGATTTTTTGTGTTGTTGCATGTGTGATGCGCGATTAGGTTATTTGCTATTAATTGTAATTTTGTGTATTGTTTTCATCAAGTTCTGTGTGTTTAGGTCCCTGATAAAGAGTTCCATGTCGGACAGTCATTGTGATCAGTTTTGTTATTCTACCTAAGTTTATAGTTTGACAGTTATCCTGTATGAACATCTGCATCAACTGTTATAGCAGTAAAAGTTTGCTGCAAATCACAGAAACGGGTTAAACCAGAGTTGTAAACGGGCCTCATTAAGCGCGGACCCGGCCTAAGTCCGACATTTATTTTTAAAACCCGATTTAGGTCTGAAAGCCAAATTTACCGAGTGAATCACGATATGCGCAACTGCGGAGTATCAAAAAGCGTAATGTACAGGTATAGCTGCAGGTACACACTTTTATCACGCCCGAAATAAAAACCATCTTGACCAAAACATTGGCTTAAACAAGCACAAACTTAGTAGTCCACGATAATACTGCGAAATGTATGGTCTCTCATGAAAAAAGAAACTACCATGAAACTATCCACAATGACGCTATAGGCATAAAAGAAACTATCTAGAATAGCGTTATAGGCATGAAAAACCGGTTTGTGGGCCATCGTTTCTTAAAAGAAGCCACGAAATGCGTAAGTGATTGATCTTTTCGAAGCAATCCCACCGCGCGCTGATTTCCTCAGCGCTGTCGCCTTCTCGAAAAGAGTGTGAGATAAAACTGAGCAGAGAACCAAAGAACGCAGCTGTGTTTGCAATTAGAATCAGCTGAAAGAAAATCACGATCACTTTACTCACAGAAGTCACCGCGGCGAGCACAACAAAACTACTTCATGAAAGAAAATAATTGTAACTCTGAATGTTATAAAAAAGTTTGTATGCAGGCCCAAATTCGGCCAGAAAAATTTTGACACACTTAAGCCCGACCTGAACCCGGCCCGACTTACAACTCCGGGATAAACAGAAAAAGTAATTAATCAGACATTTGTCAGACTTAGCTTATAAGTGTGGCACTGTCAAAAGGTACTATCCTGATGAAACACAAAAACCAAACATAGGTTCCACCGGCCTTAACGCAACAAATAATTAGACCTTCTGCCATGAAATTCAGCTCCGTTTTTTCTTTGTTTTCTTTGACAAATAAATAATTGGATTAGAAATGGTATATGCACAAATAGCGACCTCATGCTGTAGGTAAGTTCACTCTATAAGACGTTCACAGCTCCAGTATGCCCACTCTTTGGCAACGGCCTGTCCAGTTAATAAACAACTTCAGCAGGAAGACAATATTTTTGAAAGCAATTTTCATGCAAATTACCACTTGTTTTCGTTGATCATAGGCAATATTTGCCACTTTTGATAAACAAATTTCCGTGTAAATATTCGTGTCTGTGGCAAACCACCAAAGTGCAGAAAAGGTTTTTGATTAAAACGAAATAGTCAGAAATACAAAGCACAAGAAGAATTTAAAAAACACTTGTATTACATGCTGTGTGATGCACAAGTAAACTAATAAATATAAAGATGTTGAAAACGAGTACTGTAATAAATGGATTCCTTTCGGATCGTACAATTATGCTCTACAGCAAACCAAGACCTTGATCATTGGCAAAAAAGCACAATGTAAAGATTTCTTCCGTACTGGGCGATTGAGTTGCTCGCCAACTGTTCCGTACCAGCAAGTTTTGGCAAATGTCGCAAAATTTCAAAAGGCTGTCTTTCAATTGTCGCCAAAGATTAAACGTCGGCCGTGCGACTTGCGAATTCCCTTCACTTCTAAGCACAATTTTTATTGTTGGCAAAGTTTTGAACCTACCAACCTTTTCAATGATGCTTTGGTACTGTATTTACTGCAATGTTTACTTGCGAAGGTCAAGCTCACCAACGCTTTCAATGTATTTGCCTATTCATGCGCAAACACGCACGGAATTGTAAAAACAAGAACATAACTGCAATGCTTATCACTTGCAAACCTACCAACGGTGGGAGCCTGCTCAGGTACGGTGGAAAAACTTTCACCGTTGGTAAGCTTGGCCAAAATGGCCTAGAAAATTATTCAGACTTCCAAGAGCAAAAGCTTACTTGAGATATGATTGTAAGTGCGCGGATTCACACTGGTAAGGATGTTGAATTCTAGAGCAAAATCCTCTGTCTTACTGTCTTAGTGAAAAAATTCGTTAAACCCACGAACACGTCATCGAAATATGCATATTTTTGCTAAGCTTCCAAACACTACAAAAATCTCCCTGATAATATGAATTAGTAATTTGCAGAACAATCCAAACGGCAAAAAATAGGACATAATCAAAGAAAAAGTATTGATGCAAGTAAGCACTATTACGGATGAAAGGATAGTGTCAGAATCAAGAGAGTTCCGGAAAAGAGAGGCGGAAATGATTATTTTGTTGAACGCTACGAGTTTGTGAAATGCTGTGTGCTTTCACAAGTTGGAGCTTTTAGGCAAAGTTACAAACCTTATGGCTGTAGTAGCATTAGCAGATTAACATGTATTTTTTCTTTAGTTATGTTTTTACTGTTCACGCAATTGCCGTTGGAAGCTAGATATAGTATCCTTTTGAGCAGAATCACCTGTGAGCCACAGCTATAGCACATGTTTTGCAAAGACAGTGGCAATCGGATTTATCGTAACCATGGCCTGCATAATTGTATAGCTCTTCTTTCAATTTTGGTTATATGTGGTCCTTCAATAACTTTATATCTCTTATCATAAAAATTGCCCTTTTCTGCGCACAAACACAGTAATGCGTTTCACAAACAGAGTCTTCCTAGAAAGTATGTATCTACAAAACCAATGATACGACAAAATGGAGCCATTCATGAAACATAAGCGACTTTTACCACATACATTTCCACTTCAACCAGGGCCAAATTTTCATGAAAATTGAAAAAGCTCATATGGATTTTCATCCTAAAATGATGAAATAGGATATTTTTCAGAGGAAGCCTTGTTGCTTCACAAACGGAGCACTCTTCTTACATTTACTTAATGGTGTACAACATTTTAGACAAAAATCGTTGACAAAACCATTTTTTTGACAACTCACTTACCGGTAATCAAAATTTCAGTGTTTCTGTGGTCTGCCTGACAGTGATAGCTGCTTTTCATTTTAAGGATCGGACTTACTGTATATTATGGCCATTCATTATGGAATACTAACTCCGGTCGCCTGATGATTTCCACCCGGTCCGGTTTGGTGACCACGTGGTTCCTACGTAAACAAGCGCTGAAACGCTTTCCACGCTTCAGTAGCTGCAGTTGTTTGTCTCACTTCAAGAATGGTGTGTGTAAGGTCGTGCTCAGGGTTGCCAGTTTGGCTTTTTTGAGTCCAAATTTGTAATTTTTGGCTTTTTTTCAACTCCTTTGGCTTTTTTCATTTTTGAAAAATGGCCAAATTAATTTGGCTTTTTTTGGCCTTTTTTGGTCAATCAGGTTTTTTATATCGATTGAGCAGATTCAAAGATGGTTTTGGCAGTTTGGCATTGGCAAAATTCTAGACACTGTTATTGGACACAGAATGATGATTTTTTGTTGGAAACTCTGCTCTAGAATTCATAATTTTTGATTTGCTGTTCCATGCTTTTACGTTTGCAGTTTCAGTTCGCAGCAACTTGCAGGTGAGGACACGGTGCCGTGCCATACAGTGTCGTAGGCTGCTGTGAGGTCGACAAACACAGCTCCGACCTTCTTTTTAGTCGAAAAGCTATCTTCGATGTCCTGTGTCAGCGGGTGTGACCTCGTCTACGGTCGACCTGCCGTGACGAAAGCCCGCCTGCTGCCGAGGGAGCAATGGGTCGATGATTGGTTCGACACGAGCGTAGATGAGTCTCTCGAGGATTTTAAAGAGGACACGCAGCAGAGATACGGGACGATAGCTCTTTGGGTCCGCCAGTGGCTTTTCTAGTTTAGGGATCGCAACTATTAGTGCTCTTCTGCAGATCTTTGGAATTTTCAGTTGGCGCATGCAGGAACTGAGGAAGTCGCAAAAGCAAGATTTGAGAGCCGAACCGCTGTGGAGTGGAGAATCCGGGAAGATGGAATCCAATCCTGGAGTCTTTCCTGGCTTCATGTGTCTGAGGGCAGCAGCAAGCTCCTACGGCCTAAAGGGTTCAGTGACACTGTGACCCTCAGGTGTTGGAATCTGCCATAGGTCGGACAGCTCCTTGTTGACCAGCCTGGTAGAATCGCGGCCTTAGTACTGTGTGCCCCATTCTTCACGAGTTGCGAGGCGATGGATTTTGCCGAGATGGGGCACAGGCAAGAGGAGCGTCCAGACCTGCCAGTTAGTTTGTTGATTGTTTTCCACGCTTTGCGGCTAGAGTGGGAGAAGTCGATGGAATTTACAGCTTCCTACCATCGCTCTTGTTTCTTCTGTTCCAGTCAAAAAAGTAGGGACGAAGCGGCTCTATCAGAGTCAGTCCCCACCGGGGCTCGGATGAAGGAGCCATAAAGGGTCTCGCACTCTTTGTCCCTGCATGGCACGTAGTTCTTCGGGCGGCTACGTGCGATACATTGTTTGACCGCAGATAGTAGGCTCTCGCAAAAATCCTGGTATGCCCTCTCTTCTGCTCCAAGCCTAAATATCTCGGAGCAACGTTGGACAGGTCGCTCACGTATCGCCGACACCTTGAGTCACTTCGCAAGAAGCTGACATCACGCGTCGCGCTCCTGAGGCGGCTTGCTGGCTCCGGCTGGGGTGCTGAAGCAACAGCTAGGCCTATGCGAAAGCCACCCTAGGAAAGTTAGGAAAAGTCATGAAAAAACAAATTACTGAAGTTTGTTAAATCACATCAAAAATGAAAAACGTGGGGTATGTTGAAATTGAAAACGCGATACCTGAACAGGGTAATGAAACGACTTAAGAGTGCAGGTTGAGAAATATTTCCAAAATCCAGGAACCAACTTCAGTTGCATCATTTTGTTCGAATAAGGGAATCTTTATTGCAACGAATTAATGACAAACGTTCAGCAGAAGAACCATCATTTTATATCTCTTACATGCAACGTTCTTTCACTTTATCAAGATTACTACACGCTCAGTAAATTCTTCAGTTACTCGAACTTTGTACGTATTTTAACACTGCACTGTTGGACAAACTAAGTAGATGCACTTCTGTTTCTTTGCCAACACATGAGCAGAAGCCATTAGTGCGCTTGTTCAGGTTCGGGACACTGCAGCCCAAGCGCAGTCTAAAGCGTAACGATGTACTAGGATTGCTGCCATGAAGTTACCACCAATTACGTTTTGAGCCCAAGTAGAAAAGTTCTAGACGTAATTTAAAGGACCAAAAACTAGCGGAAGATTTGACAACAACAGTCAATGCATTCCACAAACTAGCAGCTTTCTGAAAAAATGAGTTAAAAAGTATGTTCTTTTCAGCCGGGAACGGCATCGTTGACTAATCATAACTGCAAAAGCCCTGGGCCTAACAAAAATTTCGCTCTGAATCCGAAAACCTGTGTGCTTGGCGTTGTTTCATATTCTTGTTAAGTGTTCTGCTGATCCCTGTCGCTTTTTCTGTGGTTGTTCTGCACATTTCTTACTTGTAAAATCGCCCTAACTCACGTTTTTTGCTTAAGTGCTGTACAACACTTTAGGGAATGCAAGGCTTACGTATTTCAGCGAATGTGCGATATTTGATACGACTGATATACTAAATGTTTTTATAGATTTTATACATTTCTTCAAGGTCAATAATGGAAAAATAGCTGTGATTAATAACCTTCTTAACCAAACACACTTTTTGGTTTTGGACATTGTTAAAACAAGTTTTGCTTATGACAACAAGATGTTGTGGAAGCAGCTATGTTTCTTATTGGTGGCAATTTTTGGAGTCATCAAAACACAATGTAAGACTGGGCATTTATCCTTGAATTCGGAACAAACAGGAAACAGACGATTTTGTAACCAGTTGCTTTACTTAGAATGGAATTGCCGAGATATGGAGCATTTACACCTAAAATTATTATACGCAAACTAAACTTGTTAGCAAACCTGCCCACAGGCGTAGCCAAAGGGACCACGGCCCCCAAATTTTTAGCATATCTTGTCATTTTATCTATGTCATTCGTGGCAAAGTGGTTTCAAACATACAAAACAACAAGCGAAGAAGATCAGTTTTCCAGGGTTGCGGAGTCGGAGATAAAATATCCGATTGCAACTCCGACCTTTCCAAATTTTCCGACTCCTAATCCTGACTCCAACCTTACCAAATTTCAGACTCCGATCTTTCCAAATTTCCGACTCCCGACTCCTTAACATAAAAGGGAATGAAATTCAGCTATTAAAATTAGTGGAAATCGTGGTGCACAGCAAGAAATCTCTGTTTCAGGAAAAGTTTCAAAAGAAATTGTACCATTTCAGCAGAAATTCCCAACTTACAGGTGTGATGTAAAATGATACGATTGGACATCTGGAGTCAGAGTCGAACAAAAGATCCGACCGCGACACCTGGTTTTGTTAGGAATCCGACTCCGACTCCACCCAAAAACCCTCCAACTACTTACGACTCCGGCTGCGTCTCCGCAACCCTGGTTTTAGCGAAAAAACAAAGCATGGCTTTGCAACAGTTAAAGAAAGAAATCCATGAATAACAATCACACAGGCTGACAAAGGTAACATCGCCTCAGTCTTAGACGAAGAGTGGTATGATCACAAGATTAAGAAAAAGCAGGATGATCAAGAAACTTACAAACATCTTAAAACCAACCCAACCGCATCGACAACCAAAGATGTCAATAAATGTGTTAACAAGTTGTTCGAAACCAAGAAGATCACAAAAGAAGCAAGCTTTAGGCTGAAAAACTCAGATGGCACACCACCCTGGTTGTATGGACTACCGAAATTACACAAACAAAACATTTCCCTACGTCCAATAGTTTCTTTCACAGATTCACCTACTGTACCTACGACTTAGCTAATGAAATATCCTTACTATTGAAACCACTTATTCGAAAATCGAAAATTCACGTAAGAAACTTCAGACTTCGCAGCATCTATGGGCTCATGAATTACTCCAAACTGATGAAATAATGGTCTCCTTCGATGCTGTAACTTTATTAACAAAAGTTCCAAATCAACGTCGCCATGCAACGTCTACAGTCCGATGCTGATCTGAGTCAACGTACGATTTTGTCAACCACCGTCCTAATTAAAGGACTTGAAACTTGCCTGAATTCAACAAATTTACTTTACTTGCAAAACACCACAAACAAGTTTTTTTGAACAGCGATAGGTTCTCCCGTTTCATCAGTAGTTGCGAACAGCAATCCTAGCCCTGGCACATGCAACCGCAGAGT
>Ga0210059_1017434_pt1 | contig 10233 bp, 8 predicted proteins | sample Ectturendosymbi2_FD_188042 | JGI IMG/M metagenome (GOLD analysis project Ga0210059, IMG submission 188042) | Ecteinascidia turbinata endosymbiont from Florida, USA - Sample 2 (SPAdes) (version 2) | ecosystem: Host-associated > Tunicates > Ascidians > Unclassified | place: Key West, Florida...
TGCTTCGTGCAGAGGTGGCTTGTTTGTAGTGCCGTGGTTTTCTGAATAGTGCCGTGACAAGGCCATCTGGTCCTTGTCACTGTCAGTTTTACAATCTTGTTTGTTCCAATTACTGCGATGCGCTGACCATCTTTTGGGAAATTTGTTGCTAGGTTGACCAACATACTGTTCATGACATATCACACAAGTCAAGACGTAAGAAAAAAGTTAAACCCGCAGGCAATGATTACCTACAAAAGACCCACCACAATTGGACAAAAGCTAACGAACTACAAAGACCTTGCTTTAAACTAGACACGAAAGCAAACCAAAGGTGGGTCAAGGCCATGTGAGCACTGTGCACTTTGCGGTTGCTATGGAAAAAATAATAAATCCATGGTACCAAATATTTCACAATTGCTGACCAAAACCAAAACTTTTAGGCTAATCCAAAGCTTGACTTGCGCAGATTTTGGCATTTGCGTAACGACAACACGTTAATGTCTAATTTAAAGATGTGCAGAGAGAATGTATAGAGACGGCAGGCAATTGTGCAAAATGGTCGTACCACGGCTTATTGAACAGGACGGCATCATCATAAGCCAACAAGCGAACACTTCCTTCAAGCAAATGTGTAAGGGGGCACTCAAAATGGATCAGGTCGCTGAAATGGTTAACTCCGACCGTGGTACTGCATAACGTTTGATAAACATTTTTACCAAGAGAAGCAGGAGGATTGTTTTCAACTGCCTGCAGTGTAACAAGAAAGTTATCTACCTTGTCACTACAATGTTCTATTTGCACATGTGATTCCAAACGTTGGCAAAATCTTTGATTAGACATTAACGTGGTGGCGTATCTCGCATTTCATTCATGTAAGTCAGTGGTTTTCAACCTCTTTCGTCCCGCGACCCATTATAGTAACCCAGTATAATCTAAAGACCTCCACCCAAAACTTGAATAAACCAAATGTAATACAGCTGTGCACACAGAATATTTACTCGCAATACCTCCAAAAGTGGTTCACGACCCTTTGGGTTTGCGAGCCCAGGTTGAAACCACCGATGTAAGTAAACAAAAAATGTAGTATGGCCCTCAAAAGTTTGTTACACACCCATTGGTACAGTCTGGTGTCGTAACAATCGACGACGTTACACAAACTAACGTTTGCGAACGCCACCATGTTGGTCGTGGTGCGCTGGAATCAGTTTGATTTGAAAAAAATTGACTGGTTAACTAGGCTACTAACGCAAACAATGCTGGCGTTTCGGCAGCGTTTCCTAACCTGAATGCTCTGGATGGCTGAAACATGATTTTAGTCAAGGCTTCGACATAAATCTACTCAAGTAAAACGGCGTAACCACGAAAACTCATAAAATTGAAAGAATTGAGTTGCTAATCGTAAAATTGTACCGTGAACTTGATGAAGTATGGCCTGCAGAACATGTTTTGCTGGCCCTGACAGCACGCCATTCATACTTGTATAAACCCTAACCAAGATCAATTGTAGCGTCCACCTCTCCCTACACAAAGATTCTTGCTCTAAATATCATCGCTACAGAAATAAGGGACGTTTGTTGTACACTGCAAAAGTTTATTAGATGATACCAAATTGCGACATGTCTTACCTAGTGTATGTGAAGTTGAAATTAATCGGAATTATTAGCTTTGCTTCTGCAGCAAACCTAAAAGAGTGCAGTATCTCTTATCTCTATCTTCTCATAAAGTGCGTGAACGTGTATTCAATTCACTTTCATCATGTTCATTCACTTTTACTTGTACGTTCGTCACTTTCTGAAACACACAGTTGAATATTTATGACCTATTCTGGCGTCCCCTTTGGCCCAGCGCCCTAGCCTTCCTAGCTCGCCTAATAGGTAGCGGCGGTACTGCACCAGTTGCAAACCCTATTGCATTGCTCATTAACGATTGTTGTACTTTTGCAGTCACAGATGTGACAAATTTGTCGGCCAATAGAATGTTTCCTTCAGAAAAAATAGAAGTTTCGATTATAACTTTGTTTCAATATCCTCAATTGCTATACCTATCAAAACCGGAATAAACATTTCCATTTTATCCTTTTTGTAAAACAAAACTAGTGAAAATTCTAATTTTTAATTCCAGCATGCTTTTTCATCGTTTTAAATACACATAGACTGAGCAATATGAATCAAAATGAATAAGTGCTGGCGTTTACTGCATTTTTTGTAATAGACATTTCCACGAGGCCTATATACTGACATGCATCGTAGCTAAGATGCGGGCAGCTAGTTGATGAAGTGCGGAGGAAATTAGGGAGAGTGATTAGAACAGTTAATCAGGGAGGATGAGAACATTTTAATAAGGCAAAATGCTACTCAAAGGTTCAAAATCTGTGAAATTTGACGTTTTACAGATGCTGTTAATCTTGTTCAAATGGAAGCATTTATTTTCACGCCTTTGCTCAGCTTATAACAAGCAGATAACTAATTTGTCTATACTGATTCTGAAGAAATGGCAATCCACTAACCATAATCATTCCAATTGTTTCAACGCAGTTTCAAGCAGACTCAAACAAACAATACATTGGACCAGCAATCCAAAAATGAAACAGTTGCTGAAAAATGTGAAATGCATACATACGATGTATTCCTCAAGCAATTTAGTACAAATGAAATAAAATCTCAACTTGTCAGGAGTTTACGTAGATGAAACAAAGGTAATACTCAGATCAACTCACATTTGTGAATTGAAATGTTTTACTTTTGAAACACAAAATCTGAAATTAAATGTCTCAGCCAATGCGCAAGATATGGAAGCAGGGGCGAATTTTCATTTTCGGGGCACTAGGCTGTTTTAAATTGAAAGCCTTTCTGGAAGGTTCGCGACGACTGATGTCATACAAATTAACACTACACGTGCGAGTTACATCCACTGAACAAGTTGTTCCAATTCAAAAACATGTTACTTTATTCTGAACTCCCTGAAAAACGTTTTGTTGTCCTTGAGTATCTCCCGGCGTCCTTGAAAGTTCTTAAACAGTTGTGAAATTGCTCATTATTGAAATATTGATTGCATTTAACATTCAAGAATGGTTGAAAAATGTAATTGAACAAAATAACATGAAGGTTTGCTCCATCTTAAACAGTTGTGTAGTAAAATGTAAACTATTCAAGAACAATTGTGTCACCACCTGTTTTTTTTTTTCCCTGAAACATTTCAGGCATTTTTGCTGAGACAATTTGGTCTCTGAAACATTTTGGTCCATTTTCTCACAGTTGGATTAAATGTTTTAATTTAACACTCGCCATAATACTGTTTTTCAGCCTATATTTCCAAACATTCTGACCGAAATGACTTAATTTTTTTCGTCATTCAAAATACGTTTCGGTCTATGACCGAACAATTACCGAAAATAAACTAGGTCACCACTATATCTAAAAAGTAATCAAAGTAGGCATGAAGTAAAATTTCAATGATCACAACACGACATAATGTCCTTGAAAAAATGTCAAGTGATCTGGCAACCCCATCTCCATCCTAGATGTGGCACTTTTCCGGTCATGAAAACAACTGACGAATTCATTTTAGAAGATAAACGGCAGTAAAAACAAATACCTTTCCAGTTACCGGTGAATAATATAGCCAGGAGCGTTCAAACACCTATTTTGTTAATAGGTGAGTGCGTCTAAACACATGCCGGTTAAAAAAACGGTGCTGCGTTTTGTTGCTGCGACGTGATGCTGAAAACTCGGCATCCTTGTGCTGGCAATCTAATCTGAATGACTGCGACTGAGTCGGTTGCGATTGTAATTTAGATGGTAAAGGCTGTGGCCATAATCCAACGTTGCACTCGTGTGCAGCACTTTTCAGCAACTAACGCGCCTTTGCCTAAGATCGATTCACTTTCAGCAAAGTCATTCTGAAATCCAGTTCAATCTGTTCTATTAAACTCAACAATTGTTACGGACTGACCGAAATGACTATGCCCTGAACATTCAGATGGGCGGATCCAGCCAGGAAGTTTAGCGGGGGCGATTTCAGTAATATTTGGCAGTCAAGTCTCATTACGGGTTTACTACTGCAAGAGCGATTTTAAGTACACTTCACAACACTGCTGTGACAAAACAATGGTCGTCAAAATGGCCTTAAATCGCGAATGTTGGTTTTCCGAATTGTACAAAATCATGGCGAATAAAGTTACTTTCGTAGTTGTAGAGGGAGCGATCGGCCCCTTGAATCCGACCCTGCATGCAGAAAATGCATTTTTTCCGTTCTTGCCAGAATCTGTTGGTGTAGATTCAGTGGCGTAACTGTAGGTTTGACCCAGGGGGAAAAGCTTAGCTGAACGGGGCCCAATGGTCACCATAGGGGGACCCACTAGGCAAAACTCAGAAAAAGGTTAAGAAATGTTAGTGAATCTTTGGATGTCGTGGATGTCCTTTGTTGATAAACAAAAAAACGAAAACACCCCCGAAAAACGCAAAAAACAACAAATTATAGAATACTAAATATCAAAATGTCATCCAAAGGGGGCCCAGTTTTTACATGTAGCTTACCAGGGGGTGCGGCTTGCCCCCTGTCAGTTACGCCACTGTGTAGAGTAGACCCTTCTGGCACACTAAAAACTGGATTATTGGTTTCGTCTTTTCAATACCAGCTCGTAGTGCATCTGCTTTGGCAGTGGCTTTCTTTCGCTTGCTAGAACCACTCTCATATGTAGGCTAGGCTTCGACATTCTCAAGTCTATGCAAGTAAGCCTATTGTAGATCCACCGTTATTCTGATTACTTTGGAAAAAAACAAAACAACTTACACGTGAAGGTCACTTTGCTAACTAAGCTAATAAGCTCAAGCTACAAATTGGCCTTACTCATACATCAAGATATGCGTCAAGTTCAACGGAGTTGAAATCTTTTTCTATGCATTGGGCTGTAGAAAGGAATGGCCCAAGATTACTACAAACCAGCTGAAGTCAAAGAACATCCCAGCTTAACACGCGCGTTATCACAAGCATTTAACAATATTTCTCTATTGAATATTTGCAGCCTTGGCTGCAGTGCAGGTTGGTTTTGCCTTTACCCTGTATCTTACCCACTAAAACCAACAAGAGGGAGACCTGGGCTGAACGAAAGCACCTCACTGGCCTCGTGACTCGTGTAATCTGAAAAATGGGTTCAGGCGTGATGTTCCACACACTTTACGTAACAAAAAACAAATTTCAACGCCATAAATAGAGAATGCTCATCTTCATTTACTTCAATCCTTCGCGCTCATTCTTCTATAGAGATCTTTTGTTAACAGCATAGTGAAAAAACGTGCGTTGGGTTGAATCAAAACACATTTACAAATAGCCTATAATTGCTTACAAAACTGCTGGAAATTGTCCTTACTCCCACATTTTGGGGGCCCCAAAATCGGGGGCCCTAGGCTTAAGCCTTAAACTGCTACAAACATTTTGTTGCATGTTTTTGTTTTCGATTAACAATCACCATTGATATCTCAAATGACCTTCTTATCCACAGTCGAGAAAGACGTTGCCTGGATGGTCCGGCAAAGATGGCAGACAATTTCAGCAAACTGGTTACCGACTGGCGTACAGTTGAAGTAATACCGCTCTTCAACATCGCAATTTTCTGAAGGTACGATAAAAAAGTCGAAGTTTTCACTAACTTACCAAGGCAACTATGAAATATCAAAGGAACGCTGATACAGTATCAGTCACGTTCTCCCTCTTATAACGCTCTGGGCTACAAAGGCAGATGTATTCTTCATATGGCTATGAGATGAAACTACCATTAACCACAGCAATGGGCTGGCAGCAATATTCAGCTGTTTTAACGTTGGTCATAAATATCGATGGTATCAGCAGACAACGTCATTTCTGATAAATGTTCTAATACGTGGTAAATGTCATTTAAAATAAATTAATACACAAGCAACAAGAGGTTCTGAGACCTGAACGTTTACAAACTTCAACAGCTCACTGCGCTTATTTTTTTCCGTCCTGTGGTCTCATGAAATTTCGTGTTTGTAAGATTCTTTGAAATGGTAACAAACACATTTCTCAGTATGAACAAACCTGAATATTCCACATATTCATATGTTGATTGCTTATGTTCATGGCGGAAAAGGCCGTGAAAAGAATTGCTCATCACTTTATTCGCAGATCCAGTTTCAAAATATTTTTATGCTTCAGAAAATGAAAGCAGCATCAAAAAGACCACAACTCAGCAGCTTCATCACGGCCAGCAACCACGATAGCAAGTGTGGAACAAACAAGAAACAAGGGCGGTTTGCAAGAGGTCGGTCAACCGAAATACCACTTTAAGGTGGATTTGCAAAACTTACAGAAGGCAAGTAATATCTGGCAAAATGAAAGTAGGAAGCAAGTGTCCGGTGGGATTACTGATCAGCAGGGAGGGTATGGTCCTGGAGGTAAACGCGACTTAGTTACTTATCATTTACAGAAACAAATATATATTTTTACAGCAAAACGGTCAGTTGAGACGTTAGTGGCGTATCAGGCATAAAAGTCCTACTTCTTCAAAGCTTCTGGCTATCCGCTCTGGCCCCAGACAGATACACAAGTTTGTTGAGCGTGACGTGCTAACAAAACACTTAAAAGCACTAGTGTTTCTGTATCCTTTCGAGGAATCAGACGACTGCCATCTGCTTTCGTCTTTTTGCGATGATTCAAACTTGCACATACCTCTATTCAAGTATGTACTTTCCACGATGGGTGTAAGCAAGGAATCGATCAGCAAATTTTTAGTAGGAAATCGATTTCACGTAAAATTACGGATCCTCAGTCCTTATTCAAATTAATAAGGACTGAGGATGCGTAATTTTACGTGAAATCGATTTCCTATTAAAAATTGGCTGATCGATTCCTTGCTTACACCCATCGTGGAAAGTACGTGCTAACAAAACATTCCACTAACCAGCTTGTCCAAGGCTTCCGCAAGATTCCGTCCAAAACCGGTGTCGCAGCCTGTTGAAGGTCAGAATCGTTTGAAAGTAGCATACGCGTGTTTAGAGGCAGTATTTTGTCTCGTTTTTTAAAAACGTTAAAAAGAACAGAAATGTTTTTTCACGCATTCGCTTCAGTTTTGTTGCAGTACGATAATACCAATTGTACGTAGGAAGGGGTTTGCTAAATCAGCCACATTTAGGGAATTGCCGCTGAAAATGGAAGACTACTGCTGCCAGCAATGAAATAGTCTGGTTACTCTAATAACCAAAGATAATGGGTGTTGAGTGACAGAAAACAAACATCAATTTTTGCATTATAGACGAATTTGCTTCTAGTTATTTATTTTCGAATTCATAACTAACCAGTAATGAATACACTCCTGCTTGCCACGTTGCTGATGCGGAGCGACGATCTGTACTTCCAGGCAACAAAAACCAAAAGAAATCCTACCACGTAAAACCACATACTGAACTACGATGACTGCTGCAGTTTGTATCAAATGTCTGTCATGATAAAGTTTACGCGATTAATGCCATTTACAAATATGCATATAGCAGCCATTGTAAACGTAGTCTCTTGATTACTAGTTCAGATAACTTTTATTTTGGTTACATAATCAGGTCTTTCATAAATGAAAACTTTGTTGTTGCCCAAAAATATTCACACACAATTTCGTAGGTCAGTAACATCATCAGGCCCAAGAAGCATAAGAACTAAATATTCACTATTTTATTTGTCTGTTTCCTTGAAATGAAAATTAAAAATATGAATAAAAATGAGTAGTCCTCGAAGGTTGCTGCCTGAGCTATCTGGACTCTTATAAGCAAACCTTTTCACAACTTCTCTTACAACCAGACAACCAGATTAGATTAGTAATATATTTGTCCGACCATGCTCTCGGGAAAACGTATCCTCGTCAGGCAATTGTGATATCGGTAATGCAAAGCTTACGGTCTTCACAACAGAAAAGTTTAAGCTGCCTAAATGCGCAGAAAGATGTAATTCTGTGCCATTCATTTCATCACCATACACGTCATACTGTCCTGACATGTTTCAGCAAGTTAGTTGACAATGTCTAAAATCCCTTGGGTCTAATGGTTCAAGTTAACTACGTCAGTTCTTTTTTGGCAGACCTATAATATGTAGCGTGAAGTTGCCTGTGTGCCTACGTGTTGAGATTGTGTGTTGGATTCGTTAATATGGCAATACGGCCACTGGGGACATTTCCAAAGAACCCACCTTGGCCCCTGTGTCGGTGTGAAACTTTTGGCTTCCTATCCTCTTACAAAGTGTGGTTCGCCTAAAAATAGTGCAGTTTATCGGAATGCCAATGTGGATGTTACTTAATGGAACGTTGCAAATACCTGTTGCTAGCTAGCTCCAAAACATGACATTTTGACTTCTTTGAAAGGTTAGACATGTGGAAACAGTTGTCAAAAACCGGCGCCCGTCACTGCGGATGACTAAAAGTCGTGTGAGCAAGTAAAATTGGGCTTTTGGACAAGGAAAACCCATCCATCGCACTTGTAAGCTTGCCCATGTTATATAAATTCACTAATTACGGGCATAGTGAGAATTTTATTTTTAAGCTCCCAAAATTACCACGAACAGTTAGTAAAGCTTTATTATTCGTTGTACCCCAAACTGTGTGTGTTTTCTGTGCGTTTCCCTTGAAGTTTCACATTAGGGTTAAAGCGCCTTGGTGCCTGCTTGCTAAATAGGTAAGATGTCTCAGGTGGGACTTTACTTTCAATAAGTGTGTTTCCTATCGTGTCGTCTGCAATGATTTCACTGCGTTGTTTATCAACTATTAAGTAATGTCGCTGCTTAGTTTTTTCATCTCTGGTAAGCCAGCATTTGGCATCACAGCCATTCCTCTTCGCTATATGATCCAATCTTTGTGTTGCAGAAACCACCAATCATACTTTCGAATGGCAATTGAGAAGTTTTTTTGACTCAGTTACCTCTTTTAACAGCAGACAGTTTTTTTATCGCATAGAAAGTGCCATATTGAAGCGCTAAAGAATTTTTGCATCTTCTTTTTGCTTCGTATAAAGCACTGGCATCTATGTTTTTTGTCTAGTAAGGACAAAGGAGAACTCATTTATGCCTATGAGTTGAATATTGCGCCATTGGATTAATTTCTAAGAATTCAGTTCATTTGCAGATGATTCTGCTTGCAGGCTAACCAACTTTAATCTTAGTAGGGTTGATTAAATATCCTTTATGGATTGTTGCAAAATGCTACCTTTTATTCATTCATCGTAATAAATGCTTGTTTTTTCACCATAGCACCAGACTGAAATTGCAGAATTGATTTGGGAATTGAAGAATGAAACGTTAAGATGGATTTGAAATAGTTAATCAAAAAATTAGATCTTTACAAGTTTAACTCCATAAAACTTCGCGTATAGGCAGGACTGGCGTACCGTCCATATTTTGGAGGTCTGTGTTTCAGAAAATTTTTCTGTCTTTATTTCTCATGAACATCCTTATTTTGAGTTACATCCGTATTTTTTGTTTAATTGTCTTGTGTTCTAGTCAGCAATGCATTTATGGAGAAGGTGCTCTCCCTTGTTTCGGCACAGTGGTTCAAAGTGAGAAACAGACAAAGCGAAAAGACAGTGAAGTCCATCGTACAAGTGAAAGTAAACGGCAATGAGATGCACCGGGCAATCTCTCAAGACAAGGCATTGCTGAACAGTAGACCATTTCTAGTACAAAATAAGGTTGACAACTGAATACATTTCGTTAAGCAATTTATGTTCCTTTTTTATCCTACTTTGTTTCCCAGTTGCCCCTATTCTTGAGTCCAGAGCGAAGGCAGCCCTGTGTATAGGGTAAACATACGTCCCTGTTTTTGTAGTTGTGCCGTTGTATCCCTGGTCGTTGCTTCTTTGTCCCGGAAAACCAGAGCGGCTGCAGGAAAAAGTAAGGGCTCCAAAAACGAATTATTCATTTTCGTTTCGAAAAAAGTCATGATTGTTTTTTCTTCTGCAGTTTAGCAAACTTTTGCAAGAGACTGCAGCAAATTTCTCACAACATCTTTACATTTGAATGCCATCGCCGTTATTTAAAAGCGTTATCACCAAATCGCCCAATGTCCCAGTTTAGAAACAACACGGTCGCCTGCTCACGCACCTTGCAGGAAAGCGACTATACCAGTCGTATACGAAGTATGCTAGTGGTCCCATACAAAATAAATACCAGAAGAACAAACAAAACAAACCATACCAACATGCAACCGTTGAGTCACATTCCAGCTAATCGTTTAACAACTGGGGGAAAGAAATTACAGTA
>Ga0210059_1017435_pt1 | contig 10233 bp, 2 predicted proteins | sample Ectturendosymbi2_FD_188042 | JGI IMG/M metagenome (GOLD analysis project Ga0210059, IMG submission 188042) | Ecteinascidia turbinata endosymbiont from Florida, USA - Sample 2 (SPAdes) (version 2) | ecosystem: Host-associated > Tunicates > Ascidians > Unclassified | place: Key West, Florida...
ATTCTTCAATAAAGTAAATTTGCTTCCGAAAGAACTCAGGTTCGAACGTGGGGGCGCTAAAATTGTTTCTTGCGCCGGAACCATTTAACCTCGTTGCGCTCTTGTATGGCATGCGAGCATTCTTGTTCTGTCACAATGTCTGATCGTCGTGTTATGTCACAATACCACGGTTTTGCCATAACGCTTAGTGGTGCTGTCGCAACACGCCCGACTTATTACATATTAGCCTATTAGATAAGGGGCTGTGTTGATGCATCTTTGCAGTTTGTGAAGGTATGGCGCGCAAAATAGAGGTTCAAGAAACTGTAAAAAAGCTTTTAATTTTTTCCAAGCATTTTTTGCGCCCCCGTCAACGTGGCGCCCATGTCACGTGCCATGCTTGCCATACCCTAGACACGCCACTGAACACAAGTCGAATCTTTAGAAGCATAACCTTTCCCCGTAATTACACTGTTGTGCATTTGGTTTTCATCAATAACATCGATCATTTTTAGGGCAACAGTAAAATTTTCGCAATATTCTGTGAACCTGCATAGTAACAGACCCTCGTCTCAAGAGACTAGTAATGAATATGCATCTCAGCTAATGTTTTGCCAGAGCCAGGCCTATCCGACTGAAAATAAGCCAGAAAAATCTGGCTTTTTTTGGCTTATATTCAGTCGGATAGGCTGGGCTTTTTTATTTCCAAAAAAAGCCAAATTGGCAACCCTGCTACACAAGAATTGAGAATGCGCACAAAGTACGCAAGAAAACTCATTTTTGTGTTATGTATAGAAGTCCATAAAACTTAGTTTGCCTTTTCCCTGCTGGGGTATTATGAAATGCCTGAATGCTTGTTTGTTAAAAACTGCTGTTTTTAAGCTCGTGCAACAGTTCTATCATGTTACAGAATTTGGTAATGGAGCCAATACGGTCAGCACTTGCGCTGATCAGCCATAGCAGACAAAATAAAGACAATTATTTCGGATAAAGTGAACTATCGCGGAACGCAATCTTAAACATGCGTAGTGGACGAAAGCCCTACAAAAAGTGGTGAGATGGTTTCTGGACGCAGACGATAACCCTGATTCTCACCAAAACCTAATTATTACTTTTTGGCCCATTTACAATGCTCCTTGAAATTTGCATGCGAATTTATTTCGTGGTATTTCCATTAAGTCGACAAATTGACAAGCGAAAAGTATGCGAAAACATTTGATTTCCTTTGCGCAGGTAATAAAGATTTTGTAAAATATCAAGCTCAAGGGTTTTTTTTTAACCCCAACCCCCTCTTGCGTACGCCCTTGCCAACATATGCAATTCATTGCATGAAACAAATGGAAAATGTGAAAACCTGAACAGTACAAAATCACAGCTACATTAACACCACGGAACATATTACAGCTGCAGTTACGTAGTTAATTTTATTCATGAATAGGCCTACTTCATGGAAACAGATTTGCACTTGCAAATCTCACAACAAGCAAGTTTGAAACACAAAAACTTCACACTCTCATATCACAGCTACACCACACTGCTACCACAAAACATTTTGCAGCTACAGCTACATTTTAGTTGTACATTTTACAGCATCAACAATTTGATGTTTACAAAAATGGGGTTAGTTGGAATGGTGAGTTACCACTGCAATGTTCCCAATTTTTAAATGTTTCTAACTCTACCAAAATTTGAATGTAGTTGTTTCAGTTGGCCCAATTTTGATTTGGGCTGTTGTAATTTGCTCAAATATGTATAATAGATGCTAATCTGAATGACACTCTTCCATTTTGACCAGATGTTTCTAATTGTACCCAAGTTTGAATGAAGCTGTTACAATCACCCAAATATGATTAAGGCTGTTCGAATTTTCCCAAATGTTTCCAATGTATGCAAATTTAAATGAAGTGGTTGTATATTATTCAAACTGGAATGAAGCTGTTTGAAGATCCCTAAAATGGAAAAAGCTGTTTGAAGTTCCCCACAAATGAATAAAACTGTTTGAAGTTACCCGAAATTGAATAAAGGTGTTCCACTTGAACCTAATTTGAATGGAGCTATTGTTGTTTGGCCAGAGTTGATTTAGTCTGTTGCAATTTACCCAAATTTTTCCAATTTATGGAAACATTTTTAACTTCACCCAAATTTGAATGAAGTAGTCCCAATTTGTTCAAATTTCATTAAGGTTGTTAAAATACACCCAAATGATTTTGGTTTTATCCAAATTTGAATAAAGCTCTAATAATTCAGCCAGACATTTCTGAACGTACTAAAATTTTAATGGAGCTTTTCTATATAGCCCATCTTTGAACAAGACTGTTTGAAGTTGCCCACAATTGATTGAAGCTGTTGCAAATTGGAAAAATTTTATTTGAGTGATGGACTTCACCCAAGTGTTTCCAATTTATCTAAATGTTTTTGATTTCACCCAAGTTTGATTGAAACTTTACTCATTTGCCTAGATTTAATTGAAGCTGTTGGACCTTACCCAAATGCTCCTATTTTACTCAAATGTTTATAATTTTACCCAAAACCTTAATGAAGCTTTTAGTTGGCCCAAATGTGATGAAGGCTGCTGGAATTACCACATGATTCCAGTTCACTCAAGGGCAATGTTTATTTTGCCATCAGGGGCAAAAGAGAATGGCAAAATAGTATCAGACTATTTTGCCGTTTTGGTCAATATTTTGCCGTTGATTTGTTCATTATTTTGCCTTAGTTTGGAAAATAGACACAGCCTCACTTACATGTGAAGGTAGCTGCAAACTTTCCCCAAATGTTGAAATATTTTGCCCAAATAATGGCCAATTTTTCAGTGTTGGGGATGCAACCGCATCCCCATGCCATATGCTTATGGGCGGCTGTCAACACCGTACATACGCAACACTCCACAAAGCTTGTCAAAAGGAACCCGGTAGTATGCTTAATCGAGGTCGGCAAAGCATGTGAAGACGTTTTTAGCATACTCCCACGATTTCTCGATATTTTGCTGGAGAGTGAAATGTGGTCTGTATTGCTACGGCCAGGACAAAAAACGCACTGGGTATCATTCAGCTTCGATTCAATTATTTCGCGGCATCTTTTTTCAAGACACTTGGCAATGTTAATGTTAATTATTTGAAGATTCCCCAAACGCATCGCGGGCCGCACAAAACGACCTCGTGGGCCACATGCGGCCTGCGGGCCGCGTGTTTGAGACCCCTGCACTAGAAGAATCAGCTTTGCACGGTGATTTTACGTATACCCGCACTGCGTTATTGATACGGATGCCCTAACTGGTCAAGATAGGTATGAGCAGGGCTAATGAGTTGAGAAACCACGAGAAACGGTGTGGAGATTAAGTTCATTTGTCTCAACACAATCATTTTCGCTACAGAAGTTTTATGTTGTTGTTTTTGTTTTATCCGGAATAAGGCTTGCACAATATTTTCACAAACAAAACGTTTATTTTAAAAATTTGGTGGTTTAAAAGTGAAGCTGTAACAACTTTTCTATGGCTACCGGATTTACACTTACAATTCCCAAACCAAAAGAAACGTACGGAAATGGAAACATTCATCTGTACCTACTGGATGAAGGACTCACAAGTCAATGGTGGAAAATAGAAGTCAATCCATCAAACAGCACAACCTTGGAAGGCTTTGTTTCAAAGTTATCTCTTCGTGTTGAGCAAGAAGAGCAAGACAAGCACTCAGCGAGACTAGCACTTGAAGGATGTTTCCTTCAGGCACAAAACATACGATTTATAGAAGCACCTACAATTAGAATAAACTGGACTCCTGTCATGAGAAGAAATGTGGGTTTTACTTTGAGAGGTATTGACTTAGCTAATTATGCTAACAAGAATGGAGTTGTGAGTTTCAACGGAAGAGGTTTCAGGATCACCATGGGTGATGTTATTCAAGAACACCAGGTTACTTGCGTTTATGGCTTGGTATCGTTAATATCAGATGGAGAAATTAGCGTTGCCGATGTAGCAAAGGTCCTCAAAGACCTACTTGGTTTTCACAGCTTACGTTTTCTGTTTCATACTTATAACCCGCAGGGCTGGGTGGATTGGTTTTCATGGCGGGGTGCAATTTGAAAGACAAAATGTTTTCTGCATATTTCACATCAACTGCTATATAATCTGTAGTTGCTACCATTGTTTCAAGACACATGTCGAAGCTCTTCTCTGAAGACTTTTTACATATTATCAAGTAGAGTTTGATTGCAATTTGTATAGTGGTTTTATTGAGTGCTTTAGTGTTTTGTGCACTGCTAATGAGGTATTTCAGGCGTTTTTCTTATCTTCATTCGATGTAAGGAATATGATTGTGAACAGCCTAACAGTGAATAAAATAACCTGCTAACAGCTAACCTACATCACCGTAATCGGTCACTCGTTCCGGTGTCAAGTGAAACATCTGACCTATTCTTGTATGTCAGTTATTTTGCTTCTCAGAGTGAAGGAATTAAATTTGGCGATTACTTTTTCATGTGCGTTGCGTAAATAAACGCTTTTGGCTGCAGTACGGGAATAAGTAGCCACTGATAAATATTTGAGCTAGCCTTTGACCTCACTTTTTCTTCAAACCTTAAAAGACTAACGTATACAATAACAAACCCGAACCCCTATAATCAGTTCTCAGCATATTTGATATCTCAGTGAACAGCCACCGCTTGCGAAATACATGATCTGGAATATCACTCTGCGCATGCGCAGATGACGTGAAGTCACGGTTGTTCTTGCAAAATACGACCAACGTTGTTATTCGAGCTTTATTCCTGTTGAACCGTTTTACGCAACGTTGCGTTGGTTTTACTTTTCGTATATTGGTGAGTTATTTGCTCTATATCTCAATATAATCTAGAAAAGCAAGTAATGTCGGTGTGCTTTTGAAAAATGATTAATGGACAAAGTAGCGACAGACTTTCTACTGCCTTGCATCGGATTGGCAAACTCACAATTTCACGTCGCTGAATCAAAAAAGCTGACGCGAACCAGCTACATTATTCCTTCCATGATCAGAGGACCAATGGAAGCACATCATAAACCGAATTGCAGACAAAGATCCTTAACACTATATATATGAGTTCCTTTTCAGTTTAAAAGCTTCTCTTCTTTGCATCACGTAAGATTTGTCAGCGGCTGCCTACTTTTCTTGCCAAGCTTAACGTTGTTTCAGGGGTGTGTGTATACTCCGGGTGTGCTACATGTGCTACGCACACCCTGTGAAGCTGAACATGACGTGACATATTCTAGATCGTGCGATCAAGGAAAAATCACAAAAAAAGCCAGAAAGATAATTATGTACTTTGCAGCCCCGAAGGTGTGCACTATTCTAGGCGCATACCTCATGACTGCTCGTATTCGAAGAGATCTTCGCGCAGACTGTTTTTGCAGTTATGAACTGCGCTGTTGTAGAGCTGAGTGTGTTTATACTCCCTGGTTGTACGGTGCAATCTGATATTTTTGCAGTTAAAATTGCTTGGTCGTAGCGCTGAGTGTATTTTGCACCTGCGTCCTAAGTTCGAGCGCTGATAGTTTAAAGTCGATACAATGACATATTAAGTTATACAACACAACAATAAAGGAGAGCGCGTGTATATTGATATGCATTGGGTCAGCAAACTTCGACAAAACTTGGATTGGAAACGTGATTTTAACGTGGCAGTGTGACGTCACAAACAGCGCACACCCCTTAGCAGCGCCCATGGGCACAACTTTGTTGTAAAATGTGGGGGGGGGCAGTTTAGTGTGGAATCAATGAAGTCATCGGGTCGATGTAGAAGTAAAGTTTTATAAATACAGATTTCCAATATTTTTTAATAGAGGATTCAAAAGCAAGACTAATCACACTAATACATAAATTGGGTTTTATCAGAGCTGCCAGTTGTATCGCACAAAATGCTGAATCGCATTGGTCGCACGTGCATATCACTCTTATTGTAAAACACATACATTTTCTTGCATTTTATAAGACGTGTGGTTTACAGCGCAATTTGATGTCTTGCTCAAGTTGCTTAACGTTACAAAGACGATAATATTTTTCTTGCGCATTTCCGCTCTTTGTAAAAGCTACAAATCTTTTCAATGCTACTGCGCATCATGCCTGCAGCCCCACCCCTACCAAATTCTCCGCTGATATCCTTTTACCAGGTGGTGAATGCATCCTTTGAATCTTCCCTTGTTGGCCCATGCATGCATACCCATCTAGCCTAAATTGTAATTTCTGCATACCTGATCGTTTGGTGACTGTTGTCTTGTGACTTTTTCATGTGATGCAACTTAGCTCAGTCTTTTCACAATCAATTTTTCAGGTTCAACATCAGATTTTAATGGATGAAATTCTGGTCAAAAGTGTAATTCTAAGAGTTCTACTTGCATAACGACACGAAAATAGATTTGAGATTAAACAGAAATAAAAACGCACAACGGTGAATAGGTAAAAATGTACAAGTTTCACCTGATTAATACAAAAAGAATGTCCAGCAAAACTAGGTGTGATCAGGTATTAAGGTTTTGGTGGAAATACATTTTTACTGCGACAAGATTTTAGTTTTTACTGTATGTTTGAAGCAAATTTTTCTGGGCACAAGAAAATTTTGGGGCACAAAAATTGGGGAGCACTGCCCCCGAATGACCCCCTTGGTTACGGGCCTGCCTGTAAAGCAAAATTTTCGCACTTGGGTGAAAATATTGCTGCATTATGTTTTTGGTTAAACTCAAGTAAATCAGATGACTTACGAACCAATGCATTCAGCAAAAGCGCAATGTGTAAGAGTCATGAAAAAATATATTTTGATTTTGTTGATAACCATTATTGCAACATTACAAGAAGTGAGGATAAATGTACATTTTATCTTTGATTCCCAGTAAAGTCCTTATGTTTTGAGCTATAGATCAATATATAGCTAGGTAATAGTTCTCCAACGTTTTGACTGAGATCTTATTTACAAATGGTTGAAGATAGTCTTTTGAAAATCTGCCCATCCTAAAACTAAGTCTCCACAATAGTGCTACTTTTGTCTGCGGCAAACGCTTTGCAGATATTTTCGGAAAATGTAACTTTCTAACATTATATACACTTAGGTTTACCAGACGTCCTGTTTTAACCGGGACAGGCCCGGTTTGAAGGCTTTGTCCCGGCGTCCCGGTTGGTCAACCAAAAGGTCCCGGTTAGGCATTCTGTCAGGCAGCATAGCCCTACATGAATATTAGTATGCTATGATTAGTCTGTTTAACCAACTTGCTGAAGAATGATGCATGACCTTGTTCCATTGTTTTAGATGCAAAGGTAATTGAGACGTCATTGTAATGGGTAACAGGTCCAATAATGGGTTGATTGTTAGCGCATTGACTAGCCCAGTAAAGTTGGCTAGAAGGAGGAGGTTTTTTTTTGCAATTATAGGTTATTGAAAGGATTTATTTCGTACCGGAACTTGTTTGATTTCCTTCTAAGGCTCGTTGTTCTGAAGCGTCTCGGTTTTAAATCACAAAAATATGGTATACCTATATACACTAGCATCATTAAATTTTACACTGTCTGTTTCTGAATACGTGACAGCCAACGTTACAGCAAAACCAGTTACACTTCCACGCTAACCAAATCCATGCTGTACTGTGGCCTCTCACATGCGCAGCTGTAAAACTATCACTGTTTCCAGAAAATAACCTTTCTATGTTAGAAATTCTAACAGCATACTACACAGGGTCACATGTCGGACAGAAGCAGTTAACCATCTTTTGCGGTCTTTAGAAACTTGAAAAATACTAAATATCATTTTATTGAAGCTAAACTGATGAACTAACAGAATCCAGTGATACCACACCAAACTCTGTTTCAACATCAACTTAGCTATATCTGACATGAAAAGCACTTGACACAAACCGTAACAAACGTCACTTTTATTTTTGGAACTTCTCCAAATGCAAAACCTGAAAAGAAAAAGTGGGGGGACATGGCATATTATATCCCCCCACCTGAAAAAGTGGGGGGACATAGCATATTATATACCCCCCACCTGAAAAAGTGGGGGAGACACGTCCCCTGTGTCCCCCAACAAATTGCGCCTATGGCAGTGACCACCATACGCCACTGTGTTGTACATGGACAACACAGGACATGGGCGACCGAAGGCGGAACAAAACGGGCGTTGAAACACCCTGGAAATTTGCAAGAACATCGAGAAATAATAATTACTAGAAAACCTGAAGTCACCAGCCCAAATCCTAATAATTAATTTGGTTGTTGCAATGACTTGATTCGAATCACGTTTCGTGGTGACACGACCCAAGTCACGATTTTTACCGAATGACTCGACTCAAGTCACCATCATTTACTCATTTTTATAGAGAACATTAGTTAGACCTCAAAAAATTAGCAGTCGTTATCGTTACCGTACCAGCTGAGCAAAAATGTTAACTCATTAAAGAGATTTGTTACATTGTTTGGCGCTAGCTTTTCCTGTCCAAATTTGGCATTCTATTCCATGAACAAGGCGTTGTGAAACATAATGGAAGCCGGGGGCTATAAGAACCATGCCCCCAAATTTATAGCATATCTGTAACACCAGATGCGTCCCCTATAGGGTGGCATCATAGGGTGCTTTTGATCCAGCAGGTATCATTTATGCATGGGTTCTCATTACTGAATCAAGGACCCTTCTCGCAGAAACTATGTCTGTTTAACAGCCCCCATTAATTGCCCGAATGTCAAATATTTCTCAACGGTTCACACTATAAAATATACACAACAGTGAAGCATATAAATTTGGTTTTATAGCTTTTATTCATCACAAAAAATATGTTCAGATTACATAAACTGGTACTCACCAATATACGATGTATCATAATATGCAAGCACTTCTCGACTTGTCACAACGCTCATATAACTCTCATCTTTTAATTCTGCATCTTAGTAAATTTGCGATAAAGAGATCAACAATCTATTCAGATCGGTTCCCCTATTCAAGCAATTTACTATATAAATAAGATTCACTTTAACTGGCTGCTGCTGCATAGCAACTTATTCAAATAGAATTTAATCATAAACACAATTTAAGCCTGAATAACTAGCATGATAAAACTACGCTAGTACAGTACGGTATTTGTAATTTAAACTGACAGAGCTTCGTTCGGGCAAGCCACTTTCTGTAGTTTAAACTGACAGGGGTTAACCCGGAGAAGCCAGTTTTTACTGTCTAGTCTGGCAGAGATTGACTCCAACAAGCTAGTGTATTCCTGATTATTGCCGAGATAGGGCGTCGACAATAACCTTACCTTGGCCATCGGACCTGAAGGCGGAAAGAGAAGACTGAATTTCAGTCCAGATACGGCTGTATTTATACCCGTAAATTGTCTTGTGACTTGTGAACGCCCCTTTACTTCAGGTGTTCTAATTGGCTATTGCTTATTAAATCGCTTGGTGATTCGTTGATTTCAAATACTTCCAGAACCTTCAGGTAGTCGTCGGTACGTGGGATTTCACCTATTGTTCCGTCATTGTTTCCTGATCGTGATCAGCATCATGTGATTTCTGCTGCTAGTCTTGTGACTTCTGCTGACATTTTAATGACGTTGTCACTGGGGGGACTTGAGGTAATTGTCCTAGGATAGCCGTTTTCAGTCAAGTCAGCTGACTCAATAATTAGTTTTGATTGGCTGTAATCTTTTTGAATTAGTTCTGGCTGTCTCAGGCTTGAGGATATTTCAGCAGGTTTGTTTTCTGCTCAGCAATACGTTGTTACAGGCAAACTTGCCTGTAACACATCTTAATGTTTTGTGCTTCGAGACGCGGTGTCTCCAAACATAGGCGAGGCGGGGGGGCTGCCGCCCCCCGGGCTTGAAAAATTTCAGGGCAAACTCTGTTTTCAGGGCAACCACAAGTTCCTCAAAAATCCTGAATAATGAAATATATTTCAGTACAGTGAAAAATTCCAGGGCAACTCTGTTTTTCAGGGCAAGCGCAAGTTACTCAAAAATTCTGAATGTAAAAAATATATTCAATACAGCGAAAATTTTCAGTGCAAGCTCAAGTTGCTCAAAAATCCTGAATAATAAAAAACACATTCAATATAGTGAATTCAGGGCACCCTCTGTTTTTCAGGGCAAGCGCAAGTTATTCAAAAACCCTGAATGTAAAAAGCATATTCCATAAAGCAAAAAATTTTTGGGCAACTCTATTTTTCAGGGCTAGCGCTAGTTGCTAAAAAATGCTGAATGATAAAAAATGCATGTTCAAAACAGTGAAAAATATCAGGGCACCCTCTGTT
>Ga0210059_1017436_pt1 | contig 10232 bp, 8 predicted proteins | sample Ectturendosymbi2_FD_188042 | JGI IMG/M metagenome (GOLD analysis project Ga0210059, IMG submission 188042) | Ecteinascidia turbinata endosymbiont from Florida, USA - Sample 2 (SPAdes) (version 2) | ecosystem: Host-associated > Tunicates > Ascidians > Unclassified | place: Key West, Florida...
TATTTGATGACTGAGTATTCATATTCAGCTTTTCAAAATTGACTTCACGTAATGGTGGTTTAGAAAAGTTAGTCGAGGCAAACCGCAGCACCCAACACCCTCCTCCAGATCAGTAGCATGATTAAAATATTCTTTGTCACGCCAATTAACGTATTCAAGAAATCGCAAGTTAGCGATAACTTTCAGTACGGTCTAATCTTTATTGAGCAGAGTTAGCAGTCGTTTAAATACTTCTGAACGTTTGTATTGCCATTACTAAGACTGTAGCGTGATTTTATAACAGTGCTCACGCAGCAGTTACTCACCGGCAGTGTCTGCACCATCACGTTCGGACGCAGGTTGTTCAACAGCGTTGCTTTGCGATCCTTTGGATGACAAGGTGAGACTGCTGTTGGTTGGTGGAGCTGGACCCTCTTCTCGGACCTCGCGCGCAGCCTTTTCCAACAGTTCTTGAAACACATTCATCTCTAGTTATCAGATCAGAAAATTTCATGCAAAACACGCTTTGCACGTAGTATATACAAAAGCGTCGAAACTGCCATACATTGCGAAATGCAGCAACTAAAACCGGGAAAATCATTCATTTTTACGAATCGCATAAATTTAAAGCATTTGTGTGCAATTAACCATTTGTTCTGCATCTGTTGAATTATTATGACAAGCACAAACGTTTTTGACTACTTTTGGAATCTGTGGGTTTGTGTTGCAGCATTTTAAAATTGTGAAGAAACTTTTAAGTTACGAAATACTCATTCGAAAGCATTGTCAGTAAAAGTATTTGATCGAAAATAAGAAAAACATCTTATGAAGCTAACTGGTTGTGAAACCCTTCATCGATATCAACAGAATTTATGGAATAGGCCAAAGAGTATAAACAAAGGTGCGTTAGACTTTTGTGTAAACTGCTGAATCAATAATGGCAGCAATGGCTTGAAAAGTGAACCATGTTCAATGGAATAATGCAGAAAGACGTGGGACGCCTCACTGGACGAAGGTGTTGTTCCAAATCTGAAAGATAGTTGTTTGAAATGGGAAGTTCTGGTTGGAAAAACCTCGCGTGAAGACCCATAATTGTTTTGGAAAGAAAATACCAAGTGTGGGACCAGTAGAAGTTGTGATAGATAAGGCTCTGGTAATATTTTATAACCGTTTATTAATCTTCATAAAAATCTAGATCTAGATTAAATGACTGGTCAGTAACTGTAATGCATATAGTACTAGTGTTTCGTTTTAACCAGGGTTGCGGAGTCGGAGGTAAAATACCGACTCCGACTTTCCAAAATTTCTGACTTCGACCTTTCCAAAATTTCCGACTCCGACTCCCGATTCCTTAACATAAAGGGAATGAAATTTGGCTGTTAAAATCAATGGAAATCGTGGTACACAGCAAGAAACTGTTTCAACCAAAGTTTCAAAAGAAAGTGTACCATTTCAACAAGAATTCCAAATTTTGGTGTGTGATGTACAAATAATCTAATTGGACATCCGGAGTCGGAGTCGGACAAAAAAATCCGACTCCGACTCCCAGTGTTGTTAGGAATCCGACTCGACCCAAAAACCTCCGACTCTTTACGACTCCGACTCCGGCTCCATAACCCTGGTTTTAAAACCCCTTAATGTCCGCATTATTATCCACTTGTTGAAAAAATTATTTCTACTCAAAATTATTATCAAATATGAGCCTAAAAACTAAATTGTGTGTTATTTTCCTATTCGAAGCTTTATTGGTGGAGAATGGATTCATGTGCCGAATTGGGGACACTGGTCGTTTGGGCCAGTTTGCATGGAATTTTGAGTTTTAAAAAAATATAAGTATATTTTTGTTTTTTGTCAGTATATTTCATAACAGAATAGCGAAACTGAAACAAAATGGTTATATGAAGCAGCACTGCTGACAAGAAACAACTTTGAAGAGCTGAGTCATTACAAAATCAGATTTTTGTGAATTGCTATCAATCTGCATTGAAATGGATGCCTTTTATCCTATAAACATAGTATTTCTCTAAATGACAGCAATGCAAAGACGAACGTCAATGCTTTTGTAATGATTTACACTACTTGTTGAAACCTCGCAACCACTTTACGTCTTAGGAATTTCAAAGTCATGATTTTTTGTTGAAAAGGTAATTTTTTTCTTCGTCTCTAACAAAGCATTCCAAAACTGATAAGAATCTTTCTTATAAATGGTTCGCGCTTTGTCAAAGAAAGCATTGCATACACCAGATCAACGTTTGTTGCAAGTTTTGAAAGCATTTGAAAATGCACAAGAATTGCAGTTGAAGTACATTACTGGTAATAGGGCTTGAAACAATTTTTGTGTTTTTTTAGACCAGCGATGCAGTCGAGAGCGTAAACTTCGAGACCGAGACCTCGTTAAAACTTCGAGACCGAGACTTCATCAAAAACTCCGAGACTCGAGCATTTTGCCAAAATTTTGTTTTGAGTGTTGTGATCACTTCTGAGTTGAATTTTTTTTATTTCTGGCTTTTTCCGACATGTTTTGGTTGTTTCTTACCTGCAAATGCAACAAACAAAAATCGTTGAATTTTAGAAGTTTTACTAAACTATTTCTTTGCAACGTTCAAAGTCTCGAGACCTGTAGCCTTCGAGACAAAGACTCGCAAATGTGGGTCTCGAGGCTCCATCACTGGTTCAGACATAAATGCACATTGCATTTACTACAGAGAACATTGGTTTCCCCACTGCATGTTAGGCAGTGATGGAGTCTCGAGATGTGGTCTTGGTCTCGAGACTTCCCAGTTTTCGAGTCTCGAAGGTTTGAGGCCTTGTCTTGGTCTGCAAAAATGTGGCTGAGTAAAACTTTTGTAAATCAACGTGTTTTTGGTCTGCTGTATTTGCAGATAAGAAACAACCAAAGCAGGTAAGCAAAATGCCAGAAATTCGAAAAAATTGCAACTTCATAGTCGCGACAACATTTTTTGAAAATTTGTAGAAAAGTATCAGCATAATCCACAAATTTTCGATTCTAGAGTCTCGGAATTTTCGATGAGATGTCGGTCTCGAAGGTTTGACCAGGTCTCAGACTCGATGTTTAGGTCTCGACTACATCACTGATGTTAGGTTCTTGCATCATTGTCGTCTCGCTTCCTCCTCCAACCAATCTTATCTTTCCACATGTAGTTTTGTGACCTGCATGTTTCTGCAGAGCAGATTACCCAGAATTTGCAGCTTCTTGTTGTAGATACCCTTGATTTCAATTCCAAAGAAGGTTTTGCATTTGTTTGGAAATTATGTCTTCGCTTTTTTTGATAAAAGCTTCAGTTACACTGGATTTGAAGTCGAGAAAATTATTTTGCTTCGTATTCAGAACACCAAAATAATCACAATCCTATTTATACAAAAGCTATCAAATCATGACAACCAAATCAACAAGACGAAAATATGAACTATAGTAATATTGCATTGATCTTAGCCCAATTCTGGAATACGATATGCTTCAATTTCTGACTCTTCCAAAGTGGAAACCTTGGGACTCTTCAATGTTCTTTTTGAATCACTGTTGCAAACATTCTAACTGCGAAATGCCATGTCACAAGTACGTTCTTTGGAATCAGATGAATCGCTGTGAAGTCGTTTCTTGTCGGAATAATATAGTATGGATCATCATTATTGTCGTACCACTTACTACTATCACTTTCATATTCTGGAAACCCTACTTTCCAGTCATTTTCTTGCCATAAAACGATCTTGGTTTCATTTAGTAAGACGTTACGCCTTTTTCCACAAATATCTCGACACAATCTAACAGCAATAACTGCAAAAAATAAAAAAAACTGCAATACCCCCAGACTTGCGGAATAGTATTGTTTATCCACAAGTTTATGCCTAAATGACCACTGTGCCGAATTCGTCCCAGCCACAAAAATCTGCCTAAAAACTCACAAAACAACGATACTAAACTCAAAACGCCAGATTCCTATTCTACATGACTGACTCTATATTCCAGATTTTTTCTGTCGTCCAGAACTGAAAACTTTCTCAAAAATGTTCATCGAAATCTCTACTGGATGTCTGCTGCTAAGAACCAACAGTCGACAGAATTCAATATGGCGGATGTCAAACCTGTAATCACTAAAAGGCGATAAAGCGCTTGAAAAGAAAGTGCGACTCCGGCCGATTTCGGGACACCGGTCGTTGAGCGACAAAAATACCCGTGTGCAGAATAAAAGAACAAAACGTTGGATGGGACGAATTCGGCACATATGACGTTAAAGGGGGTAACTATGAAAAAACGCTTACAGGAAAGATCAAAATGAAGGTTTGTACGAAGCTTTAAGTGTAATACTCTTTCAAATGGGTAACAGGTCTTTCTTTTTTATTTTCAAGTCTCTGTTTGTTATTCCGAAGAAAATTGGTAGATTGTACACTTTCTGGTTTCAGTGAAGCATGCAAAACGAGTACGGAATTTAGGGATTTTGTTCAACACATACTTGATACTTTTCTATAAATTTCGGGGTGGAGATCCTCGAACATGATTCCAAATACTTTGTTTTCGCGTTGAATCAGGGTTTTTTTAATGAAAATGTTAGGCACCCGGTATGGACCTGTAGGGACCCGATTTCTCTAATTCTAGGGACCCGATTTTCTCTGATTCTAGGGATCCGATGATAATTTTCTCTGATTCTAGGAACCCGATTTGTAATTCTAGGGACCCGAATCGTGTCCCTAAAACACCTTGAAAAAACTTCGTTGAAAAGAAGTAATAAAGTGTGATTTGTCTAAAATTTTTTTGTGAACTTCTTGAGCAATCATATCAAACTTTTGGTCATTGGCATTTTGTTTTTATATCTCGTTATGCTGCCACAACATTATAAATATCTTGTAGCAATCATTCATGCATATGAAGTGCAAGAAAGTTCACGTTTCTTCCAACGCTGATGGTTAATTAAACAATAACATGGAGAACCCAACAAATCAGTTACATTTCCTACATATAAACTATCTTTTGTTAAATGCGACGTTCTCAATTTTCAAACATAACTTACAGCTGAGTGGCGTAAATATTTGCAAACACTGAGTTTGCAAATGGATAGCGAATAACAACGTAGCCTAAAGAGATGATTATGTATATTCACCAAGTTATGCAGTGCTATGTCCTATGCATGACGCTGAACTGCAACCGCTGATGTGGCTGCTATTCAGAAATTCTACAGTTTGGGGGAAACTGGCATACATTTTATCCAATATTATTCCTGTCCACTTTGTCCCGAAGTGGTGACGCCTGACAGGGTTCAGCTATGGATCAAATAGTTTCCTTGAAGGGCAGTCTTCAGCCATACAAAGCGATCATTCTGGGTATGGTCTGACATGGCTTACTATGCAGTTCTTCAATCTAGATATGGGTGTCGGAAGGATTTTTTCCAGGGGGGGGGCAGTAAGGGATTTTCCCAAAATTTTTTCTAGGGGGGGGGCCAAAAGTGGTGAAATTTGGTTTTTATCCCTCGAAATTGAAAAAACAACCTTTTTTTGCCAATAGTTTCAAAATCCAGGGGGGGCCAAGGCCCCCCTCTGCCCCCCCTTCCGACGCCCATGGATATGGGGAACCGATAGCAGGCTGGATAATATTTATCCACTCTGGCAACCCCTGCAGGTGATGGTGGATCAGCCACACATAGGTTCTATAGACATTAAAATGTGAACGTAAATTGTTTCAATACTAAACATTCTTTTTATTGGAATGTTTGAAAACTGCAAAATTTTTTGTTAATGACATAAAAATATTTTAAAATCAATCCAGCTCGAGTCAAATCAAGTACTTGCGGAAATATTTGACTTGAATCAAGGCCATTATAAAAAGTCATGAATCGATTTGTGTCAATGACTCGAATCATGTAATCACTTCATATCTCACTGCGGTTTGCCAGAGCTGCGATAGCTCAGCTCAACAATAATTTCGATAAACATAAAGCGATATCGCCGTTTTCCCAATTGCGTAAATCCTTACCATGCAAAAGACTCACGCAAGTGCAGTGCTGTCGAAAAATTAGGTGAGGGGCGCTCTTTCACAGAAGAAAAACATGGCATTCTATGCAGTTCTTCGATTTGTCAAACGAGTATGTTATGGGAGCGTGAGAATCAGGAAATATTATTCGTAAAATATTTTATTAGCTTATCACGACAAACAAGAAGCAAAGAACGAATAGGAACGACGCCAAGCAGTCCAATCCCATGCTTTAAAACGAGGAAAACATCTACAGAATTGCGAAAATAGGGAAGCGCCGTTTTAGCATTTCAGTAAGTTTTGATATGTTTCTAAACGCTTTTCAATGAAAAAAGCAACAGTCACTTTTCAAAATCCTGGAAACTAAATATTCAAGCGAAATACAAAAGAGCGCCGCTCGGTGCGATTAACAACACACCCAGCCAAAGACTAATAGCCTACACGAGTTGACGGCACACATGCTGTGGCATCTCCACATCGTTGCCATGAAACATAGAGGAGGGTCGTTACCCGTTATCCGCATTTCCTGCACCCCTGTTGAAAACCATGACTTTGGGGTTACCGCAGTTGTCTAACCTAAAAGATAAAAAGATCCAAAATCTAATTTTCGAATCACCAAGCTTCAGAGGTCAGCACATAGCGCATCCCCAATCCGAAGTTTGAAGAAAGAAACAAACATGGCGTCAAAATCTATAAAACTGAAGCCTAAACCACCCTTTTTCAGTAACTTCCATCTCCATGATGGCCTTGCGTGTAGCTTGGTTTATGGCAGAAAACTGACTGTATCCCATGCGCCTTAGTCAAGATGTGTGTCACTGGTTCTTAGTACGACTGTTTTTCTGCGGTTCAAGGAACACTCACCTTTCTTCCTGAAAGCTATTACAGCGAATCCTACTTCGCGGAAAACGCTGACAACTCCGCGCCTGCTTTGCTCAAGATTATTTTTCAGATCTTCTTCGGATGCTTTGCGCTCCATCATGACCTTTCGCTTTGAGTCCAAATCCCAAAAACAGTTTTGCAGACGCTGTTGCTCCGAACTCTGTTGCCCTCGTTTAGTAGAAAAACGTAGCGTGTCTCCTAAAGTAACTGTGAAAGAAAGCAAACGAGGTTTTGTGAGTGTGCCTAAGTTCACACTCACATGACAATGGGCGTCGGAAAGGGGGGACAAGGGGAGTTTTGGCCACCCCTGAATTTTGAAATTTGACATTTTCCTATTAAATTTGCAGCAAAAAAAGGTTGTTTTCTTGGTTTCGAGTGGGAAAAATGAAATTTTACCACTTTTGTCCCCCTAAAGATATCCTACCCTGGAAAAATCCACTATTGCTCTCCTTGGAAAAAATCTTTCCGACGCTCATGCACACGACCAGCATATTTTGAAACCAGACACGCAACCAAGGAGGTGAATATCGAACAAGTGGTCGTATTGGGCGAAAAGTGCAGAAAAATGCTGTTTATAACTGGAGCACACCTGTTTTTTGTTGCACAGTTATCTTTTCCGAAGTGTCACTCTGTTGCCGTTTCAGCTCTTGTTCTCGTTGAAGCATTATTTGTTCCTCAAAATACGCCTGCGCTTCTTTGTATCTGGGCATCAAACAATCGAATTTGTCGGAAATAACACAACTAGTTGGCCATCATCTTCTGACAAAATAAAGTGTTTTTGGAGCCATATCAGTAACAGACTATATCAAACTATCTTTAATGTCAAACGCGAATTTTTTTTCCCTCTCACTCAAACTATCAAGCAAAGTAACGCAAACAACAGGATTTGCGTTTTTGTTAATTGAATGTGATATTCAAAAACTGATCCAAACTACGGATCTTAAGTGCATATAAAAAAGAAATAAACCTAGTGTCGAGCTTTTGTCACAGGGTAATTCTTTGAAAACAACACCCAGCTTACCTTCTAAAACGCATGTACTTCCGAACAAAATTAGCCAGTCTTGTTGTTGCACATACATGCCATTGGTCGACGGTCGTCTTGATCTTGTTCAGAAGCTCATTACCAAGAATCTTTTTCTTTGAGTGTACAGCAATTTTCTCGATTTGGTCCAATGTGCGCACGTATTTCCCAGTGGTTGTGATGGTTGCAGTCTGCAAGAAACGCAATGGATGGCGCAAAATAGGACACAGACAGCCTTTGGTTAGTTCGGAATTACGTGCTGATTCTGGTATGAGGTAATTGAAAACTCTATAACAAGGTTTTCGCCGGAATCGTCGGGGCCTGCAGGATAAGCTAGCAGCCAAGAACAGGGTTGCTCAAATTGGGCCGAAAGTAGAAATACAAGCTAAAATTAAAAATACGTAAAATTTAGTAATATGTACACGGATTGCCAAGCATGACTGCATTATTGCAATTAGTGGTTCTTACGAAAACTTGTTCAAAAATTACTAAATGGGGTGCAATGGATATATTGATTGTTTTTTGAAGGTGCAGGCCATGAAATTGGAAACAGGTGCTTCAGAGGGATAAGCAGATCAGAAGAGTAAAGCATTTGGAAGCAGTTGTTTTAGCGAATAAGCAGAATTAGGACGCATGCATGTCTCGAGTCATTGCTTTGGTTAAAGAATCACAAAACAGTTCAATTACTTAACGCATTCTCAACAAAAGAATGCGGACCTTTTCATTGGAGAGTAGAGCGCATAACAAATCGAAAAACGTATTCTACAAAGCTGGCATGCGTCATGAGTACAAAGAAGTGGTTGAGTTGGATTTGAGGAACGCTATTTTGTCGATGGGAGTACAAGCATTGCCATAATTTTGGGTGCATTTTTTTATTTATGACATTCTTATTGTTATATTTATTTAAATAATTACATACAAATTTCAGCTATCTTGACTATCAGGAATTTAGATCCTTTTAACGTTTATTTTTCGCACTATGCCATCATAAGTGCTGACGCATTAGTTAAAAGTTGAATAATGCAAATTTTGTTGTCTCCGAGAAGTCACAGACTGACCGCTTTGTTCAAGTAATGCATAAAAATTATAATGATCAGTAAAAGCACATGCATCGTTGCAGTCTTTTTCAGTGTTCGTGACGTAACAAATATTGCATGCACTGAAACAAAGTGATCTTAACAAACTTGAAAGGTTATAAATGTTTGACTTGATCTTTAAGCCAAACATTTTTATAAGTCTTCTCCATCACAGAAGAATAGGAAAATTCTTTTTCATTTTTTCTCAAAAAACACTAAAAGTTTGCGAATCTTTTGCTGTAAACAGGTTTTGGAAGGACGGCAGCTTTCTCAAGGTTCCATGTTTGCTGATTTGTGCGTCAACCTCCATTGCAGTAGTCTTGATTCATGCGCTTCATCTGAGAAAAAAACAACGCAAAAAGAAGGATCCGTACAACAAAAATCTGCGTTTGCTCTTCAGCTATAGTAAAATTTCCAGATATGTATGTGCGCCTACCCAAGCACCAGATAAGTTTCACTCATCAAGCAAACCAGAAAACTCACAAAAACTGTGTTTTTTCACATCTGTTTGAGTCCATTCCAGTACGTTGTCGTGTGAGCAACAGTTTCAAAGGAGGAAACATTACATGCGCTAGTGAAAGAAAGCTGTATCATATCTGCGTACACTGCATTTTAAAAAGTTAATCGATAATGCATATTTACTCTAAACATCAGGTAGGGCTCTTAGCCACAAGCATGCAAGGGCGTAAGTTAGAGAGTGAAGAACAATTAACCTATATCGCTGTAACAAAGGATGAGAATAACAATTTGAGTCATTTTTTTCGTTTGCGTCAGAAAAATTTAATGTAAATCGAACGTGAAGCGACTTCATACGTCTGTAAAACTAAATTTTAATCTACATACTGACTTGCTGCGAAGATGGCAGTGAAAACAAGTATACGAGCAAAGTCAAACATGTCAGATTTCGAAAAGACCTGTTCCAGAATTACAAAGTCAACTCCGTGATGATTTTTAACACTTGGAAAGCAGGCATGGACTTGCAGATGACCGTCTAATAACATTTCAGCAATCATCCGATCACTTTGTATTAATCTAGAAGAGTAGTACCCAACCAGTCCATCGTAATCTACTGGCAGACCGCGGGCTTGATCCCATGTCGACGACGTGGACAGGGGCGTAACAAGGCTAGGTGGTGCCCGGGGTAAGAAGCAAGTTTGGTGCCCCCATGTTCGAAACTGAGGTCTTTCGGAAGCAAATGTACTGTATTGAAGTACTTGTGACATTGTTGGGACTTTTCGGCGCCCCATAGTGATGCAGCGGCCGGAGAATTGTGCCCCCTTTGCCCCCTCATTAC
>Ga0210059_1017437_pt1 | contig 10232 bp, 2 predicted proteins | sample Ectturendosymbi2_FD_188042 | JGI IMG/M metagenome (GOLD analysis project Ga0210059, IMG submission 188042) | Ecteinascidia turbinata endosymbiont from Florida, USA - Sample 2 (SPAdes) (version 2) | ecosystem: Host-associated > Tunicates > Ascidians > Unclassified | place: Key West, Florida...
AATTTGGATGAACAATCGCTTGCCTCCGCATCTGGTTCCGCAGCATTACATCGTTGACCTTCGGCCAGATCTTGAGTTTAACAGCGAATACAACGCATATATCTTTTATGGATCCTCGTCTGTTCGCTATTTGTGCAACGTTTCCACAGAATACGTTCTCCTACATACAGTGTATGCACCACAGGTTCACAGTTTACATAAAGTAAAACTGATTCGCATATTCAGGGTTTTTTGATAAATCATGCTATTTCTTATCTAGCTACTCTAAACGAATATATTACATAGATTAACAAGTTTCACCAAGCCACAGAACAGTCTTGAAACTGCAAATTTTATGGTCAATAAGGTTTCACTAATGATCCATGACAAGTCCTACTGATTCAACCTTTATTGATCTCGATTTGACAAGTGTGATCGGTGTTGTTTCTGCTGTCATTCAAAAGACGCTTTTATTGATACTGGAATAACACCGAGTTACTTTCGATGCAGGTGGAAGGTTTACAAATTGCATTAAAGGAAACGTAAGACAGCCAAAACAAAATGCGTTTTTACTCACTTTTCAACAACTTTCTTTTCATATTTTCAGCAAGCATATAGTACTCGAAATAATGTCGCCGAAACATGGTTCTGTTGTAAAAAATCTTTGCTTAGTTACAGAAGATACTAAAGTACGCATATTGAAAATGTTGGATATGTTGTTTTAGGAATTATTCTCATTACAAGCAATGGGCATCAGACTTGATATCAAGAGCATGATGTTACAGCAATTTTGCTAAGTCACAATTGACAACCGTTCACAACAAATAAATTAGCGTAAGGAATTTTTGTAAGTTTTTCGATTTATTTGTGCAGAAGATTGAATTACACTCAAAACACTTTCCACATTTCTGATGAATCTGGTTCGGATCAAAGAATTATTGAACATTTTTTATACCAACCAAATGACTACCTGGTTTTGAAAACAGCAACACCATGCGAGGAAGGAAAATTTTACAATTTCACTGCAACGGGATTTCAAGGAATTTTAGGTGATGACATATATGGCCTGTACAAAAGCGAATATCTTACTGAAAGTGGTGATCCAAGGTATGAAGTCTTTCACTCTTGATGCTAAACTCTCCCCTTATTCACAATGTGCCAAGCAGCAAGGAAAAAGTTGTTCATAACTTAAAAAATGCAGTCTGAAAAGAATGACGAAAAGTTGGCTCTCAATAACTAAAAATGCAAAACCAGACACTCTAACATTTCAAAAATAAGCATTACTGACTTTCATGATATTCAAGTGCAGATTGCACTTACAAATCTTCTGTACTACATGATTACAATGGCAAAACATTAAATTCGGGCACGATGAACTCAGTGGTAGAGCGTCCGCCTCCCGAATGGAAGGTTGTGTGTTCCATGTACGTCCACTGAGTCATTCGCTGTAGCGCACCTTGGGCAAGATAGTTCACCTCAACCGCCAAAGTATTAATCAGGCTTCGGCCTTACGCCAATTGTATTTAAATAAATCTGTGAAACTGCGTGCGATTATAAGAAGAATGTATATTGAGTTTTCAGAGAACGCAGGTTTGCTAGCTGTGGAAATAGTTTGAAGAATTACACTACTTACGGATAGATTTTCAAGCTCAAATTTTTTCAAAATTAGTGGCAATACTTTGACATAGCGTTTTGTTCCTTTTTTGAATAGTAGCAAATGTTTCAAAATAAGGACTTTTTCAAAGGAATCGTAAACCTTGTAGTTCCCAAAATGCTATAAAACCTTCAAAGTAATCTTAAACATAATGTAAAAGAAGTCTTCCTGTCCAGAACATGCCATTCTGTTATTCATGGTCAGATTCTTTCAAGTACAGCTTATGCAAAAACATTAACGATAACGTTACGTTTCTTGCATATTAGGCAATGTTGCCTTATTAGTTATTCCTTAAATTGAAGAAAAAGGTAAAATTAAATTAATATTAACGCCAAGGCATGAGAATGCTATCGACAGTTAAAAAACATGTTTGAATGTTTGTCAACCATGAAACTGACTGAAAAGTTTTCTTTTCCAAAAATATTATAAAAGTGACTTGCAAACGTAGTGTATGGTAGGTGTTTCATGGCAAATTTGAACTAAACCATTGTCAAAAAGGCCCTTTGGGCAACTTTTTGTTGTTTTTACATGTCGTCCTTTGTAGCTTTGAAGAACGTTTTCAGCTATAGCGAACCTATACATAAAAAGCGGTCCTGTTTCTTCCTATTTTCAGAGTGGTAGCTCTAAGCCACATGTACCAAATGGGAGCACGACAAACATTTCCTTGCTTTGACGAGCCTGGTTTGAAAGCGACTTTTGACTTCATATTAAGACACAGGAGCGACTTGGGCTACTTCGCCATCTCCAACATGCCAGTGATTTCATACGAGGTGAAAATACACTTTTGAGTAAATGTCTGCAACACTCAAGCACATACAGTTAGTCCGAGCCTAGGCTTCAGGATGTTGGGAGTTCAAGTTATACCCAAATAATGTCATGTCAACATGTTAAAGTCAGACTTGAAAAGGCTAAGATAACGGAGCAATTGAACTTTGAGCAATGAAAACGATGATGCCATGAGGTTGTGCGGATGACACTTTTATCGAGAAAGAAGAGCACAACAGAAACTAGTGCTATGTTTCAAACAACATGATGCTATTGATTGAACAGCTCTATTTTATATATTCAGAGTTTTTTGAATTAACATAAATAGGAGAAAGGAATTTTTAGAAATAAGCTTTGGTGCTTCATTTGAAGCAAAATTCGAAACTGGGTTTTTGGTTGGTTTGGCAAAAATTAAAAACGTAATGGCGATTTGTATTTTAGGTGAGATTTCAATACTATTCAACTTGCAAATAATAAATAGTAACCTGCCACTGGTTGCACAACTGCTGAAATTTCATCTTCTGAGCAAGAATAAATCAATATTTCAAAAAAGTTTCATGACAAGTGGCATTTGGTTTTCTGCCGTATATATAGTTGAGATAATAGTTCAAAACCTTCAACAGTTAAAACCTGATTTATTTTGCTCTACGTTGTTCAGTAGAAGGGTCTTCTGGAGGAGGCTTGTCAGGGCAAAAGCAAGTTTTGGAAAAAAACAAGAATGGCGTAATGGTTTGCTTCTCCGATCCTTAATGGTAGATGCCTTGAAGGAGTGGGGAGAAGATTGGTTTTACGGACGTTAATTTTAAAAAGTGAATGATCAAATGTTTCTATAAATATTACTTTAAAACTGATCGTGGCTCAGTAATGATAAATATATTCGAAATATTTCTAAAACGTGTGAGTATTAACTAAATTATACATGTCTGAAACATTGCTCCTGTACCTAATTTTACTTATTGCTCTGAAGTTGTCCAAAGAATATAGATAACAGCATTAGTAAAAGTGCCTGCTAATCATCACCAGCAGTTTAAAAACGCGCAAAACCATTTTAACTAAATCTTGTTTGTAAGCGATAACGGGGACCAATGTTTGTCAACTATCTTTGCAGGAGAGCGTCATAGACGGTGTTATGTGGAATGCATCTATTTTTGACACAACTCCAGTCATGTCGACCTATATTCTGGCTTTGGTTGTTTGTGATTTTTCCTACAAAGAAACTTTCACTCAAGCCGGTGTCCAGGTAAGTTGGGATCATTTGTTCGTTTGGAATTTTTTTCCAAGAAGCCATAGTAATTTGGACCCAGGCCGCGCCAAGACATTTCCTAAATGTCACGAAGACAGAAAGTGGCCCAAATTGAGTCCGATCAATACCTTTTATGAGTAAGCAATTACTTGGGATCCATATTTGGTCGGAAATTGTCGTTTCTAAAGCAAAAAATCTCGTTTGGAGGTTACTTTCAAATTTTCAAGCTAAAGGGTATTTAGCTTCACGTAAGATCTGAAAGTTCCTTTGATGAGTTTAGGAGTAGTTAAGGCTATTATTGCGGATGCAAACTGACACAAAAGGCCAAATAATATTTTTTGCCGATTTCCTTTAAAAAAATAATCTCCTGTCGTCAGTCTGCGTGAGGTTCTCATGCGTGGGCCCAAACAAGGTCCAGAAGTACTGTTGACCTTTCCAAAAGGTATTCAACTCCTGATTTTTTTTTTTTGAAAACTCTTTTATTGAATTCAAGTATGTTTTTGGCCGAAATCGCATAAGAACCTTCTTACTATATCATATAACCTAATGCTATCGAGCTCGTGCAGAACCCGAAATCTTCACCACCTCACTTTCTTAACGGATATGTACATAATTCTTTCCACTGTAATATCATACATGTAATTTTAAAACTACCACTAATCTCACCGCTATGATTTCTTCTTATGTCCTCAAAAACACGTTCTTAAAAGGAAAATTATCAAACGTGATCATGATTCGTTTGATTTTGATCAATAGTGCGCTGGTACGGGTGCATCGTCTACAGAATCCAGGAGATTAATTTTCATGACAACAATCACATTTTAGAGGATAAATGATGTATCAACAGGATTAGATTGACTTCAATGGAGACGGATAGCTATGTTCAAACAAAATCTTTCTTGAATTTCATGATCATGATTTTTCTACTTACGTTGATGATCATGATTTTTTTTAATGAAAGGTTTCAGTCTGAGATGTCAAAATAATTTTATAAGGATGAAATGAATTGCCACCAAAGGAAAGACTGATCAAAGTGTTTCGCATCATAATGTGAACGAGCTTTGGGAAGAAAATGTGTCCCGGCTAAAGACAGATTATATTACAAGTAATTTTTTCATTGTTTCCCAATTTAGACCAGAGTCTATGCAAGAAAGGAAGCTGTTGACAATGGAGAAGTAAACTACGCAGCAGAAATAGCCCCGGAGATATTGACGTTGTTTGGAAATCAGTTCAAAATCCCATACGATCAAAAAAAATCTGGTACTTTGATTTGAAAAGAATTTTAACAAACTTTTGTTTGCTGCTTTGCATTTTCCTTTTTTCGGTTGACTTACTCCGAATTTGTGGTTTAATTACTTCGATGCACTCTTGATCCTTGTCAATAAATATCTTTTGTTAATCAGTTGATAAGCATGAAATTGAGTGGTCAAAATCAAATGTTCATTCGAAAACATTTTTCTCATCAAAACTGTTGTTTACACCTTCATTCTGCCGTCGCGATCTGACCACTATCATCAAACAAAGATGTAAATAAGAACCGATGAGCTAAGCAGTAAAACTTGATTAGGCGTATAAATTATTTTGCAATTAATATCTGAAAATTTTGCACCCACCGCAAAAGATGCGGTGCTGTCTCCTGGATGCAATGATGCTTTCAGTGGGTCTCGAACTCAATCCGTGCAGAGGTTATGGTCGTTCAGAGGTTTTCCGGCCATTGCAGTGGCCGGCGAGGGCATTAAAGGGTTCATCTAACCAAGCAGTTATGATGCATGATGTAATAATCGAGCGGATAGCTACACTGTTACATTCGTAGCAGGAAGATAGAAATGAAACAAAAGTACAATCAAAACACATTGAAATACACCAGTAATAAAAAAGTTTCAAATATGAGTTTAGTTTAACTTTCAACTCGATCAATGCAAAATTTTTTCTTGTTTTTTATCGGAGAGTTGTTTGATACGCGGCAAGGATTTTGACAGTGCAAAACGCACTGTATTCTTTTAACTTTTTCAAATATTACGAGCTTCAAGTTTCTCTTTTTTATTATTATTTCTGACCGGTAACCCAACTACTGAAAGCAGGAAACAGTCTGCAGGAATATTTGATCTACCAATATATTCTTTCTCACCTGCCTTTGCCTGTCACGGTGTTGTTTAAACAAACACGAGATACTTGGTCAAAGTGACGAAGTCTTGATTCAACGAATGTACGGGAAACCAGAGAGTGTTGTATTTAATTCCACAACGGTCAAACGTCGTTGTGAGACACCAGAAACCTGGAAAAATCAAGGTGATTTTTACTCTGAAACCAAAACATTTTAGTGGCAGCTAGAGAAGGAACGGTGCTGGGTCTCTAACAGAGGCTCTGAGGTCTCTGAGCAGATTTTTCAAAAGCTGTTGGCGAGCCTTTGCAATGTGCATATGGCTCATTTAATTGAAAAGTGGTTCAGCGTAAACGAAGCCGGGGGAGTGACAGAAAAGTTTAAAAAAGTGTAAAAGAGTTTGACAATTACTAACAATTATTAAAAGTAAGCAATTGCTTCTCTGATAATGAAAATGAGAAATGAATGAAAAAACGTAATGGTAGACGTACTGGCAGTAGATAGGAGTAGGTAGTAGGTAGGAATAGATTATGCAGAGAGCTACGCCAAGCATCAATTTCAAATTTTGTGGAAGTCAGACGAACAAATTCAAAAGAAAGAATTTGTTGGTCTGGGTATTTTCAAAAATTGAAATTGATGCTTGGCGTAGTTCTCTCATAATCTCTCTACTATTGACGACAATACCTTGATTAATAAAAGTGGGACAAAAACTCTTTGCTGTCAAATAATGGCACTAATGTTTGTCAACCAAAACGTGTGACAGTCCACGAAATACCTCATAATTATAAGGCGATATTACTAACTGAAAGAGCCAATGTCAACTTACAAACAAAGTACAACACTTACAATGAATGGGTAACTTAACTACAGTATAAAGTGGAAATTCCTCACCTGAACTCATAAAATTCTTCCCCGGTTGGGAACCACTAGACCTAAAAGGTAGTAGCTATAGGCTTCACTTACAGTAAATTCGCAATGCCGAATTCACACCAGACGATAATCACTGTATAATCAACCAGTAAACTTGAACTGAACAAGATGACCATGAAACAAAATGCTTTTGTGTTTGTAAATTTTAAAGTGTTCTCAAGTATGAATTTAAAAGAATAATTGAAGCGTTCGGAATATTTATTAAGACTCGTCTCACGCCAAACGTTTGTATTTATTTTTTAACCATAAATTGTAAGTGCATTTTTCTTGATTGTGCATTTGCAACATAATGTTGTCAAGACTGCACTTCATCATTACAGCGACGCTATTTGTCTTTAAACTTTTAACATAGCAGCAGGCCCGTAGCCAGGTTTTAAGGTTTGGGGGAAAAAAATTTTTAGTGGGGCCGGATTTTGTTTTTACATTAAGTTTTATCAAAAAAATGTCTCAGCACAAAAATTTTGGGGAGCACAAAAAATTGTGGGTATTGTCCCCGAATGCCCCCCGTGGCTATGGGCCTGCACAGCAGTGGCAAAAAATCACAAAAATATTGAAACAAACAAATTCCAAAACATAATCATAAAATGTTGGTAGGAAACACATTGTGCCATGTTCAGCTGATGGTGTCACAATGGATGGTTTCTTTGTGTGTGAAAAAGAGACAGCGTAGTGATTTCAAACATATAAGGGGTTGTAAATCAACAATAAGGTGCGGTTCTATAAATACTAGCTGAAATTCATGACCTTTCATGTAAACAGGCAAAATTATTATTTTCAGGAAATATTACTATTATGCTTAAGTTTTAGTGTTAGAGTTGTGGTCCATACTACAAAAATATTAATATGTTCTTGTTCAGCCAAAGCCCACCAGATTTCTTTTGATCACCTTGTTCAATAGCTTCAAGGTGTCTTTAATTAAACAATAGTCGACATGAAAGAGATGTAGATACTGTATGTGAGCAATCAATAGTCTTGTATATCCTAGTCAAACAGGCTTGAACCAACTGCCAATAGTAATATATCCACATTTTCACAAATATTGATTTTTACTTTATTTCTAGCTTGTGTCTTTCATATTTTGCACAACGAAATATTGAGTCATGCTGCATACTTTCAAATGTAAGTCGTAGATATTTTATTATGACGTGGCGAACTGTACCAAACATCTGAGGGATTTTACGAATTTTGTCATTGGCACCTCATGACAGCATTCAGTTACATATATAAATTCAACGTGATATCTTTATTACTTTTTATCATTACTATCACCAATCTCTTTGGCATAGATCAGGGTTTCCCAACCTGGGGTACATGTACCCCCAGGGGTATATTTGCCTATCCGAAGAGGTACATGTAAGGTTACAAGACTCTTCGCAGAGCGTCAGTGTTGAGCTCTGACAGGCCGGGCTTCATGGTTTCCATCTGCGTTGAGATCTCCTCAACGTGCCTTGGCAGCTGGAAGGACGTACTATTTGTTGCTTCGCTTACTTCTTGTTGTCGTTATTGCTCATTGATTTGGCTTTTGTTGCCGAATTTTGTGTGGGTTTAACGCAGTCTTGCTATGTAACGGATGGTTTTGGGATGGTTTTACTTCCGCTACTTCGGCTTCTTTTTTGCCCGTGACCAGTGCGACCATCCGTAGACCCACCGCGTGGCTGTGTTAATGAATTCTTGCAAGCACGTTAGCCTACTTCACTTGCGCATCCTGGGTAACCTACTGGACTGTTATTTTTTTTGTTACGTCACTGTACACTTGGTAGTTTGCTTTAGTTAGTTGTTCCTGCTGTGACCTTTTCCTTTCCAATGTAAAATGGGCAGTTGGGGTTGCATTTTTTCATTTAGTTTTTCTTAATTGGTTACTTTACTGTTTGTGGGTTTCATTTTATTCTATTTATACTTCATGCACTTCGCAGAGCTGATGATGCCTACTTTGTAGGAGAAATATATACTCTGTAAGATCTCAGTGTCTGATTCTGTGCTGAGAAACAGAAAGGGTTTCTTTCCATTGAAAATGCAAATAGCAATGAAAACAGACAACGCTATTATCAAGGTGAAGTAATAACTTTGTCATTCTCGGTTCTCAAAGACGATATTTTTTGCATAAGACTAAAGCCGTCAGATTAGAAAAAATGGAATTACGCAGTTATTTTAGTTTATTTAGCACAATCCGAGACACGAAGCTCAAAAGTGAAGACCACTGCGACGACGCTTGCAAAAATAGCGTTTCCGCAAATTAACTGCAATGTGAAAGAAACGCTGTGACGTCTGTAAGAAAAAGAACGTGTGATATAGCAGAAAAGCAACATTTCATTACCAAGAAAAATTAAACAAGAATTTTTTTACATTGTTTTGAACGAAATTAAATACGAATACGTAGATTTCAAACAGCATTGTTATCTGCAGTAACATGTTGCAGCAACAGACGTGAAAGCACTTTGCAAAAAACAAACGACATTTCAAGCAGTGGCGTACCTCGGGTTTCCCACGCCTGGGGACAAACTCAGTTTAGGCGCTCCCACCCAGCCCGTTCGTGGCAGCATAAAATAAAAGAAACATTGCAATCTAATGCTTCACTTTCAATTATCTAATTCCAAGGACAAAGTTTTTTTGCTTTTGCTGCTGAAAATTCATCGATTGCTTTGTCAAAAAGATGGTATGATTTAGATGTGTCGTATTTTAACCTAGAAAATATTTAATGCTAGTCAGTGATGTAGTCGAGACCGTAACCCCGAGACCGAGGCTTGGTCAAAATTTCGAGACGAGACCGAGACCGAGACTTCATCAAAAACTCCGAGACCGCGACTCGAGACTTCAAAATTTGTGCATTTTTCCGAAATTTTTTAAAAAAACGTCGTTATCACTTCTGAGTCGAAGTTTTTCAAATTTCTGGCATTTTCCGACGTGTTTTGGCTGTTTCTTACCAAATATACAACAAACAAAAAATCGTTTCATCAACACTAAAAAAGCCTTCAAAAAACTATACATTTTTATTTTGAGACGTTTCGGATTATTCTTAACCCATTTTCAGTCAAAAAATAAAGCAACACTTGGCAATGCTAGCAATTCAAGACCAAAAGACTCTGTGACGCAAGAAATAACAATGTGACGCAAAAGACGTCAAAAGCAAAACCAAGACCGCCAACCCTGTCAAATTCGCGAACAGTGAAAGCAAGACCAACAGGTATGCAGAAGGTGCTAAAACAAAACCTACATAAGACCGTAATTTACGTAAATAAGCCAAGACCAGCAGCAAAAGACTATTCACAGAGCACTGCAAACGAAGAATGCAAAAATTTTGTTTGACATTTTCAAGTTCAACAATCAGCACGATATGTCTACGTCAGCACCAACAGCAATGCACGCAATATGTATTAACATAAGAACTGAGCATCAACTAATTATTTGACATAAAATCTACGTATTGAAGAGGTATAAACGGGTAGAAAAATTGTCTACATTAATCTCGGGTTGCTGTTCTTGTATCAGAAGTGTCTCTTTAATAATTCGCGGTAGTTAAAAGCAGATGCCAAGATTTCAGGATTTTTAAAGTCCATGAAATG
>Ga0210059_1017438_pt1 | contig 10232 bp, 5 predicted proteins | sample Ectturendosymbi2_FD_188042 | JGI IMG/M metagenome (GOLD analysis project Ga0210059, IMG submission 188042) | Ecteinascidia turbinata endosymbiont from Florida, USA - Sample 2 (SPAdes) (version 2) | ecosystem: Host-associated > Tunicates > Ascidians > Unclassified | place: Key West, Florida...
AAGTTACTGGTGTGCCTTTGTAAACGTAATCTGATGCGATCTGTTTGAGTAGAAACACACGCATGTCATTCCCATATTGTGGCTTAAAACCAAGGTGGTTGTCAGTGGTGGCAACAACCAGTGAAATACAGGATAAAATGTAATGTTGAAAATGTTATTCAACGGTTAGAAACTTTACACAGAGTCCAGGACAGTTCGGCGATGCCGGTTCGGCCTCGGGTCGTTTCGGCAACGGGACGTTTCGGCGACGGCACGTTTGGGCGATTGTGGTCGCAAATGTTTTATACGAACAAGGTGTGCTTTTGAAATACAGTTGCATTGACGTATGACGTCACTTCAAGTGACCGGAGAAAAAGCGCCGCTAGTGGCGAACTGACCTTGCAAGCGAACTACAATAAATCGTTCCTAAAATTGCGTTTCAGTTGAAGATCAGGGCCTGGCAAGGGCTAAAAGTGTTCTTTGATTAGAATTGCCGCTTACCTATATCGTGTTTTCGTGAATACTCTGAAAAGAAAAACAAAAAAAAGAATTTGAAAACAGTGGCAGTTGTATTTACATGCAATACAGAGCATAGAGTAGTAAAGTACTGCATTACGGTCTTGCAAAAAAGTCGCTAAGTTTCGTTTGTGCTGTTCTTGAAACAGCTTTATCTAGCACATGCTTTGAATTTTGTTAGATAATTTTGAACCAGAACCGTCTCCAGAAAGTTTTGAATAGGGGCGCTTTGCGTTTCTGCGGGGGGGCTTTGTGTTTGTGCGGGGGGCTTGACATTTTAAAAATTGACAAAATCTCACTGATTTATAGTGTTTCATGTTTCAATTTGGGGGGGCTTGGAGATTTCTTTGGGGGGATAAGCCCATCAAAGCACCCCCATGGCGACGGGACTGTTTTCAACAATGGGCTACAGCTACTTTTACTCGACATTCCACTCACTGCTCCACCAAGTCTCGATCAAATTAACTACAGCCGCAAAAATCCCTAATAGACCACATTATAGTGAAACATGTAACGATTTCCTTCCAGCCCCTGATGCCATTGATACGTCACACCCACGACTCAAAGATTCCCCGCTGAATTCCGTTACTTTTCGGTCATGAAAGGTTTATGTGGCGGCTTCACAGCCGAGCTGACACTTCAAACTGAGAAGAAAACTTGCAAATGTTTTTATACAATAAGCGGACAAAATATTCTGCGGGGACCGACAAAAAGCGTCGCTATGGGCGAAGTGACAATATAGCCGAATTCGTTACAGTCGAACTCTAATGCACGTAAAAGATGGGGATTTTGCCGCGACCGAAGTAAAAGCGTCGTTATAGCCGAAATCGTTATAAGCGAATTCTACTGTACTTCAAAGGTTAGATTACAAAGCATGTTTGTTTGCCCTAAAGCTAAAACCTAAATCTTAACCTGAAAGCTAAACCCAAAAATGTTTCAAAAAGTACATAAAAAGCGCTACCATCAAGTGTCATGCCTTCTAACCACTTTATCGCCAAAACAGCCATCGCCGAAACGGCCTCACCGAATCGGCGTCGTCGAAACGGCGTCGCCAAGCTGTCCCATTCCGTACACAGACGTTCCACCAAGAGCTATCGCACAAAAGTCAAACACAATTTTTAGAGGACTTTAGTAATTGTGAAATCGTTGCACTAAGTTGTGGCATTTCTGCAACAAATATAAATTGTTGTGCTGTTCATCGCAAAGTATAAAATGTGGTAATCTCTGAGCTTTTAATTTTCCCGAGCGTAGAAGAATTCAAGCATTTCTTTTGCTCAACTACTCTATTCTGCAACGTCCAATTTATGTTAGCCATTTTTAGTTTTAGTCACATTATCGGTTGAAAATTTCATGGGCATGTTCTTAAGATTGGCGAACAGCTGTGTATTCTACAGAAACATCGGAAAAGGCGAATATATGTTGTTGCATAGTTTATTTGCCAAATAAGTCCAAATGACGCTGACGTGTTGCGCGATCTCTTCTGGATTTAACCATCAGCATGTGATTTCCCACGAACCGGCTCCAACCGGTTGTGTCATTGACAACGAAGTAACTTTCAAAACATGGGTTCTTCGGTTCTGGTTTGAAAGCAGCTTTCTCCTGAACACGCACGCGTCTCAAACAGGCAGTGAACGAAAACGTGGTTTGGTTTCATGTTGTTTATGTAAAGTGCGACATGCACAGGCACGAAACTCGGATAAACAAGAGTACAGGGACAGATACGCCGAAATTTCGATATCCACTGAAATAAACCCGATGAGTTGAGGACTTCTTGTAGCTGCAGAAATCCTTAGCGGCTTAGCGTTCGCCCATGCGCAACTGAAAACATGAAAATGTTTAGTACACAATGAGTGGGGTCGCGAAATTGTTAGAAAGTCGAAACCGAGACCAGGAACCGGAAGATATGTCATGGTGTTCCAACAACACTCCATACTTTGTGTTCCAACAACACTCCATTCTTTGTGTTTCAACAACACTCCATACTTTGTGTTTCAACAACATATTTGGAAGATTCGTTAGACTTCCTTGACTTTTGCAAACACGTACGCGAATAGCGCCTCATGAGTTCTGTATTTTCGTGCTATTTCTCTTTCACTTCCAGCATGTTGACGATGCGTGGTAGCGAAACATGTAAAAAAGTGAACATAAAAAACTAGTAAAATACCAACCGCCGAATCTTGCTTTAAATTTAGTGAAAACAAACGGTTGTCAGCATCCAGCTAAACATATCGCAAAAACATTTGAAACCAGGATCAAATCAATTCACATGCTTTTGTGCGCCGCTGAGCACCCCCATCCGAATTTTTCAGCTTTTAAGTTCAAAACCTGACGTTAGAATGTCTGCATTTCTCTCCAACCGCCAGATGTCTGCATGGCGATGATTACATGCAGTTAAAGCTGGTGCGCTATTTCAGTGATATGATCCACTCTCAGTGTAGACTGTGTTTATCAAGAAACGCCTACTCTGCAATGCGCTACGACCAACCATTTTTGTGTTGTTACGTTATTCGATTACCCTTGTGATATGGAATATGACTCTGCATCAAACACACAAACAAATAAATAAAATGACTGTAAAGAAAGGTCTTCCACAATGGCGAGCTTGACGTTCATCGAATTTCATTTGTTTTTGCAGAATTTTTTACTATAATTTTCACATGATCAAGCCAAGCAGAACAGGCTGTGATGCTAGGGATGTTTATAATGCATTCCAAGTTTAAATCTAGAAATATACCGATCACAATTGGTACCGAAACAATGCCTGGATCTTCAAGAAGGAAACCGACTTACAAAATGGAGTCCCGAGAGTCCATCACTGGGGGAGATCCTATTGTAACAACCTTTTGTTTATTCTCTTATCGGTATGGAAACCCCGTTCTATACTTAGTCCAAGGTCGTGTTGTTTTCTAAGAAGCTGAATAAGTTGAGTAAAGATTTATAGGAATGAAATGCCAATGCCCAAATGATTTTAAATGTTGTAAATTTTTGAAATAAATGAAAGCAAATTCATAATAAAACAGTGGAAACATATTAACGCGCCTGTTCTCAACAAATATGAGCTTCTGTTTGACAGTAGGTTTAAACAGTGGCAAAGCGTGACACACGATGAAACTGTGCCAGAGACACTCTTGACTGTTAAGTCTCTGAATTGCTCAGAAATCTTCAAAAAAGAACGCTAGCGAGGATCTGAAAGTTCTGACTGCGGAGATGAAGCTTCACGTGTTTGTTAGATCCATGCCTCGTGCTCATCTTTTGAAATGAGCTTTGTGGAAGCTGAGATTCAGGAATCAGAACGACTCTCTCAGTAGAATATGAGCACGTCGCTAGAATGTTTGAGTGGATTTGAAATAGGTATTATCGTATTCCATTAGGTTCACATTAATCTAAGCATAATTCTGCAAAACTAGCCTTTGACTAAGAATCCTGTTTCATCAACATTTTCGAAACTGTTGAAGAACGGGTTATGAATAGTTAACGTTACAGCACTTTTCAGTGCAATAATTAACAAGAGAAAAACAAAGCAATAGAAAGAAGGTAAATTTTGTCTAATAAAAATTGAAAAACATTGAATTTTGACAAAATACGAGAAACATCGAAAGAATTCCAATTAAATTAGGTTCGTCGTTATGAATTAGGAAGTTTTATTCACGTGGGAACCAAATGAGACACAAAATGTAAAACACGTTAAGCTGATTTGAAAAGGAATTTTGCGTAAACCGAATCTGCGTACAGTGGTGTTTCGATAATCTCCAATCCCAATGTTTAGCAATCCCAGAGAGTTTAGTCGCATTCGTCTACATTGCGCATGTTCACCATCGCAAAATCAATTCAGCTCCGCTGAAAAGCAAAGAAACAACAATCGAAGCAAGGTCAAAGATAAAATGCCTATCAAATAAAGATACGTATTTACTTTCTGCATTCAGGCTCGATTTTGTTACGTTTACGTGATTATGTCCTTATATTATTTAGTGGATAGTTCTATATTGATTTGCGGTGATTGTTCATATAAACGTTCAAACGTTTGAGTACATTCAACATAAGCATGCCCGTAGTAACAATTAAATTGAAAAACTTTTTTGCATTATTTTGGATGTGTCTGTATTTCCATGTGCTGGTCGTGGTTTACGAGTGCATTACGTCTATCAATCCGAACTACATATACATGATCCTCAGCGAACTTTTTATAACTGTTTTGCATTCGTTTTCATGCTGTGCAAAGATTTCTCCATTGGCAGGCTTGAACGAAAGATTTTGACAAGTATGAATTTGGGGCTAACACGTGAAGGAAAGAAGACTTGTATAGTTTAGATGGCAAACGTACAGGGCTAAAAACTTTATATTTTTTTGATAATAAAGCTAACTAAAGGGATTGAAGATGTTCTATATAACTCAGAAAAGTTCAAGTTAAAACAGGGGAGGTGGCACATATCTTGAACAGGTTAATTAGTATGAACTGACTAGGGATAAATATTTCACAAAAAAACGCATTATGTTCATATCACTTTGCAATAGAATGCCTTCGACCAGGCTTGTAACCAGCCTGGGACACCAGGGGGACGAAGAGTTTTTTGGTGGGAGGCCCAATTGTTTTAACCTATGTCCAATAATTGTAAACTATGTCCAACACATTTTTCCAGGGGGGCGGAAAACTTTCCAGGGTGGTTTCGCCACCTGGTTACGGACCAAAATGAGGTTATATTCGAACATAATGAAATTGTTCCTGCGCCTTCAGCAATATGTTAAACAACAACAGTACCCCCACTCTTGACACAAACCTTTGAAGCCTCGAATCACGCCAAAACGCTAAGCTCTTGTTCAATTGTTCAACATGCCGTAGTCTGTCGATTGTTGACAATGAAATGTGCTTTTCCTTCATACAAATAAGGTAGTAGAAAAAATTACTTTTTGTAGTTATAACTGATGCAAATTGCAGTGGCAGTGTTCACGTGGTCTAACTGCTTCATTGAATGAAAACATTACTTTAGAAAAGTAGTGAGCAATTAATAGATGAAGAGTGAAAGATTCTGAAATAATTTCACATTTTTTAGAAAAATATTAATTCTAGAATATTTTAGAAAAATTATAAACTTTCTAAAAATTTGGCTGTGGCAATACAGACCAAATTTTCACTCTCCAGAAAATTTTCGAGAAATCTTGGGAGTATGCCAAAGATGCATACGTATGTTTGTCAAACTCGAGAAGGCATGCGACAGGTTCCTCGAGAATAGCTTTGGCGAATGTTGAAGGAGTAAGCCCATTGCCACTAGTGGCCTTGGGGCAGTACCCCATCAAATCTTTTTTGTGCCCCCCAAAATTTTGTTGTGTCCAGAAAAATTTGTTTCAAACATATTGGAGCAGCAAGTCTGTCTAGCGGCGATGCGCTGGCCAATTATTTCTTTGTTTGATTGTTTCGTGACCACTTGGAGGCGCGTACCAGAGTGTAGCAGGACCTTCGGTAGTATTTCGTCTTTTTTTGCTTGGTGACTGCGTAAGAGACGTTGTTGCTGTATGCTGTTAAAGTGCATATAAAGTAGTGTAGTAGCAGTAGCACGTCGCATCGTTTCTACCAGTAAGTAAACCTTTGGTAAGTTGTTTTTCTGTTTTCACTTTATTCATGCCTGGTTGTCATTCGTTAATTCTGTGTTTATTTTGTTCAGAAAACCGCATTAGCACGAACGGATCTCGATCTGCCTTGAAATGCAACTGTTATCGTGAACGCAGACTGTTAGAAAGATCGAATAAACTGGGCAACGTGTTATTGCGCGTTTTGAACTAACAATGCACGTTAAAGGGCGGAAACGAACGTTCTGCTGCAACAATATAATAAACAAAAATCTTACCCCCAAACCTTAAAACCTGGATACAGGCCTGTGAAGGAGTGTTGTGTTGAGAGTTACCAGTTACTGACAGTCATGTCATTCTTTTCGTCCTGTGACGTTTGTGTCTGTGTCGGCGGAATTGGATCACAACCGTTCACCTTGTGTGTTGGACCCCGACAAGGGTTTGTGATGCCACCACTCCTATTCATAGTCTTGTATATGAATTGAGCAGACAGTAACAGCCGAGTCAACGATGGTGTTACTGTTGGAAGTTCCGGGGTAAACAATGTGCTAATTGTTGACGATTTGTTACTGCTTGCATGCTGCATCCTCAAACCAGGGTCTTTAACCTGCACGTGATCGGTTTTCAGCTGCGTGAAACCAAGCAGGATTGAATACCAACGCCACAAAAGTACCGAAGTATTATGTCTCTCCAGAACCCCTAGCCAGTGCACACAGCAAGCATGCGGTAATACACTGTAGCAGGTCGATACGTTCAGTAGCTTTGGGTTGTGTTCTCGAGAGACGGAAGTAAGCACAAGGCGATTGATACACGGATTGGCAAAGCAAACGCTGTTCTGCGTGAGCTTTATCGCTCTGTGCTCAGGAAACAGGCACTTTCAAACACTGCAAAGTTATCAGTTTATGAATCGGTCTTCGTTCGATTCCTCAATTATGGTCATGTCATGAATCTTGGCTAATGACTGAAAGAGTGCTATCTCAAGTACAAGCGGCAGAGATGGGGTTTGAGAATGAATGAATGAATGTATGAATGGACTTCATTCATTGATTAAAATAATGCACATATTGTTTTTATGTTCAAGCAACATAACTTCCTTTGCGTCTGATACAATCAATCTTTAACTTTACTACACGGATCATAAATAAACGTCTTGTTTCGTTAGCACTTCAAATTATTTTTTGTGCAATAAACTCGAAGTGGGTCATTTTGATCCATTCCTTTTTTATATCAATGCATATCATATATAACATCCATTGTTGATTCTATTGTCAAAATATTTATTTCAATTCCAACACAAAACGAAAAGAGATTAACTAAAACACACTTGATGATGAAGTACAACAAAAACACACTTCTGCTCAGCAGAAACATCTACATATTTTACAAGAAAACTGAAAGAAGAACAGAACTAGGGTCTTCCTTTAGCTGTTTTCATTTACACTTTCTTTTTATTCCACACAATCGTCACAGTTTGGAGGCCCCTTTTGATTCTTCCAGATTGGTTTTGCACATTTTGAGCAATACCAATTGTTTTTCTACCAACAATTTTTATAACCCTCAGAGTCTAAATGTGTCAAAATGGCCCTATGAATATATACTTCCATCTCACTAGAGAATGACTGCTTGAAAAGCTTCCCCTACGTACCACATACATATCCTTGTAAGAGAGGCAGCTGAACGAAAAATTATACAATTTCACCTAAGAGAGAAAAAATCACGAAACAAAATATGCCATGGATCAGAATGAACCATTTCGACTGGTGAAACGTTAAGCTGAAACGACATTGCAAGCAAAAAGAACTAAACAAGATCTGCTGCTACAGACGTCATGACAACTCTGCTAAAGATTTTGGTGCCACTTTGTTTTTTTTGACAGAGTCGAATACAGATGTTACGCAAAAAAAATTGAATTGAGTTAATACCTTGAACAAACTATAAAAGGCGTTCTCAAAATTTGCGGGTCTTATCAAACGTGGAAATAGACACACTTTGCCAAACGATCGGTTTTAAATGAAGGGATAAGGTTCCATATGATGCTGAAATGTAAGTCAACCACACATCGCTAACAACCGTAGACAAATAAATCCTTAGTGTTACAAATGAAATCAGTGCAAATTATCAAAGGTGTTTTGAGACGGATGTGAAGATGATTATATCAAATTTTCTAAAAAAGAGCTGAAAAGGATTACGAAAGTGATTTCGAATAAAGAAACTGCGTAGAACACATGTACAATAAAACCTCCTTTGTGATTGCAATAGCAAAAAAACTCGTTGCTTTACAGTGTGTGATTTAGATCCAATAAACAATTATTGTTTGGTTGATATTACATACATTTTGATTTTTGTGTTTCTTCAAGGGCAGGCATTGCACTCATAAAACACCCCATTTGCAACGAGAACGTTTAATAAACGAATGATAAGTGTAAATTACGTTTCGAGAAACGCCTTGAATTGACTGTTCATGGCTTGCAGGCAGTTGGGCAAGTAAAACATTGCAAATAAACAACAATGTTGTGCTATAAGATTTTAGGAGGCATGTTTCACCACCAGTTGGATCTTTTACCAGCAATTTGTTTCAAGGGATAACAGTAATATTAAGTGCGAAGTGTCAAAACCTTCAACACAAAACTAAGGAAGGAGATTTTGTCAATTTTAAAAATGTGAAGCCCCCCGCATAAACACAAAACCCCCGCAGAAACGCAAAGCCCCCCTATTCAAAACCTTCTGGAGACGGTTCTGGTGCAAAATTATCTAACAAAATTCAAAGCATTTGCTAGATAAAGCTGTTTCAAGAACAGCACAAACGAAAGTTAGGGACTTTTTTGCAAGACTGTAATGCAATACTTTACTAATGTATGCTCTGTATTGCATGTAAATACAACTGCCAGTGTTTTCAAATTCTTTTTTTTGTTTTTCTTTTCAGAGTATTCACGAAAACACGATATAGGTAAGCGGCAATCCTAATCAAAGAACACTTTTAGCCCTTGCCAGGCCCTGGTCTTCGATAGAAACGCAATTTTAGGAACGATTTATTGTAGTTCGCTTGCAAGGTCAGTTCGCCACTAGCAGCGCTTTTTCTCCGGTCCCTTGAAGTGACGTCATACGTCAATGCAACTGTATTTCAAAAACACACTTTATTCGTATAAAACATTTGCGACCACAATCGCCCAAACGTGCCGTCGCCCAAACGTCCCGAGGCCAAACCGGCATCGCCGAACTGTCCTGGACTCTCTGTGTAAAGTTTCTAACCGTTGAATAACATTTTCAACATTACATTTTATCCTGTATTTCACTAGTTGTTGCCACCACTGACAACCACCTTGGTTTTAAGCCACAATATGGGAATGACATGCGTGTGTTTCTACTCAAACAGATCGCATCAGATTACGTTTACAAAGGCACACCAGTAACTTCAGCCTTGACAGATGCATCTAAGCCAGGCATTTGACAGTACTAACTGTTGTTTGCAAAACTAAATGAGTGCAATGCACCTACAGTATGTGCATAGCAGGGAATCGGCAAGCCTAGAGGAATCAGACCAGGCAAGTGAAGAGGAGCAGGGACCTCATAAACGCAACCACCGGGGTAAAATAATGGGGAGGAGTTGTGAGTCAATATATTCGCTGTTTATCTTGATGAACTTAATCAGTTCAGCTGGGCACAGCAAGGGCAGTATATAGTGCGGGAAATATGCATGTGGATCACCTACTCCATGCTAATAATTTATGTGTGTTTGGTTCCAGCATTAGTGGTCTTCAATGCCTTCTCAATATTTGTTGTGATTATGCTGTGGAACATGAAATCTTTTAACTGCCGACGAAGTCAAGTGCAGTCAAAATTATATCTCGTTGTATAGTACTTCTCCATGTCTCACTGAAATGATGACCATGACAATCAGAGGCAATAAAATCACTTTATCGTGCAACAAACAAGCTCAGAAGCACCTTTGCTCAATGCTTTTCTGCCTTCAAACGAACTCTGTTTTGTGTGTATTGCATGCCATTGAATGCTTCCCAATTGTGCTGTAACTTACACCATTCTCAAAATTGTGCGAATTAATTCCGATTTGTCATGCATTGAAGTGCACACAGTCTAGCATTCAAACGCCCCCGCGTTGCCTACAACCAGACTTGGACAGCTAGATCATTCTGATTGACTTGTCTGGTTAGACTCAT
>Ga0210059_1017439_pt1 | contig 10232 bp, 4 predicted proteins | sample Ectturendosymbi2_FD_188042 | JGI IMG/M metagenome (GOLD analysis project Ga0210059, IMG submission 188042) | Ecteinascidia turbinata endosymbiont from Florida, USA - Sample 2 (SPAdes) (version 2) | ecosystem: Host-associated > Tunicates > Ascidians > Unclassified | place: Key West, Florida...
CAAATTTATTCCAGCTGGATCGCTGCCAAATTCAAATGTGTAGCCTCTTTCATAGGCTTGAGCAATGGTATATTTTGGGCTCTCTGCTCTTTGTATTTCGTCAATGAGTTTGACGTAACTAAACTGTGTCAAACTAATTTGACTGCGAAACACTTGACACAACCTATTTTCGTTTGCGCGGACTTGGACAAAAGCCAAGATTTTCCGCAATTCCACCTCTAATTGAATTCGGGCACTGTCGTGCTTGGCTGGCAGGGCTCTCACAAATGCAACTCCAAAAATCCCTAGAACAGTACCAAACATCCCTAAATCTGTGGTGGTGAAGCACAAAATCGGAGTGCCAATGATAAATGTCAAAAATAGAACCAAATATGATTTGCAAAATAAACTGAAATAGTTCATTTCACACATTTTCATACTTCTCCGAAAATCCCTAAAAAGGGTCAAAAGTTCCAGTCTAGGGGCAAAATCCCTAAAAGTGAGCACTGTTGGCTGGGGTTGTAAAACTTCTAGCTTGCAAATCAACTGTTTCGTCATAGGTAACATTGAGACGCAGCTAATTCGTCATGTAGCTCTTTTTCATGCAGTCAAAGAAAATAGAACTAACTGAAATAGTTTTGTAGTATCTTTTTTTAGTTACACTTATATATCTTGCGCAATTCTTGATAAAAATTGCAGTAAAAGTTACACGTAAAAATCGAAAAAGTTGCAATATAAAATTCCTGAAAACAGCTCAAAACATTGAACTACATATATTTTGAGTATTTAGGAAGCTGTTGGAAGCTGTAAAAAAAAGTTGCAAAAGTTGTAAAAAGTTGCCCTACTGATAAGACTCAAAAATAAAACACTATTTCAGCAACGGTTTTTAATAACCTGATATCGCACAATACGTAGAACAATATGCACTCGCGTTTATTCACAGGAAAAGGAGCAACAAGTTATTTTACTTTCCAAACCCCTAATGCACAGGAAACTTAAAACCCACACATATCTGGAATAACTACTCTCACAACAGCTGTTATTTATTTATCAACCAACAATTGTATCGCCAAATTTGTTTGGAAGGAAACAATGGTGGCAAAGATGTGGGTTGCATACAAAACCACAGGTGTACTTAAGCTCGCAACAAAACTCAGTTGACATCATGAATGCAGTGTTACGATTCGAAAGCCCGAGCGGCAAGTGCGCAAAGCTTCACACTGTGGCATCACGCAACAATAGAGATCACATGCCATGATCACTTTCTTATTGCTTGTTCGTGCCACGTATATATATTGTTGTTCTTCGCGCACATCCCGTTCGTGGTGAATCACACATTCAACGCAACGCCAACGAAGAGGTTGCAACAGCAATAAATATTGCGAAAAATTTGTTGTCCAAACACTAGAATTAAAAGTACAGCTAGCAAACATGCTATGACATACCTGGTTCATTTGCATCATGAGCATATGAATTATCCGCACTTTCGAAACGAATTGGACTAATATTCTCAGCACTCCGTGTTGAATGAGGGCTAAATGCACCAGCTCTTGCTGGAGACATGCTAGATGAACGTGATCTGAAAACAAACAGATGAAACTGCATAACGATGCAATATAACTGGGAAAAATAGATAGCTCCTAGACTCAGGAGCTAAGTCCACATAATATGGTAAAAAACAAGAACCTCCAATAGAATCATTGAATGACTGGATCTGAACTTCTGCATCAACGCTTTTCAAGATGACATTAATTACCTTGCATTACTTATCCCACGTCTCAAACACAACTATGCAGCAGTGTCAATGCTTTATCACTTATTTAGTGGAAATTTAAGTTAAATGCAGCTGTTTGTGTACACGACCTATGCAAATATCCAGTCAAAATCAATAAGGCTTCTTCTGAACAAAACAGAAGTTTTTAGCAAAAACAATTGAGACCATCTAATCATTTTTGCAAATGAAGCAACTCGTGCAAAACGACATTCCACACAAAACTGCCACCATTATGAACATACAATCACCATTATGAACATAACAACCGCCATTAAAACAGAGACCTCGCCACATTCTGCAGAGTCCAGCTTGAACTCAAAAACAATTCTGACAGTACATTTTGAAAGGAATCTTTTCACAGCAAATCACACACTACATGGTCTTTACAGAGCCACATTCTGCCTACTGAGCAAGCATCCTCAGCTCTTATTCAAACAAGAAATTTCAACATCGCAAAATTCACAATGAAACAATTTTGACCAAATCCAGTGATACTACACAGAATGGTGATTGATTATTATCATAATATACTGTAGTTGGGTTATAACTATTCAAATGTGTATTGGGTATCTATGTAAAATGGTGTTACTGCAACTATTGCAAACCCCAACATACTCAAATAATATCACAAGTGCATTTTTAAAACAATTTAAGCAAAAACCAGCTACTAAAAATGAAAGGCGAAGCTGTGCAGCTGTAATCAAATTAAAAGATCTTCTTATCTGATGTCACTTGGCTCTTTCATCAATTAACAACCTATTTAAAAATTGTGTCATGTAGGTAACTTGCTTTTTAAATGTGCTGTGTACAAAGCAAATGTATTTGCATATCCCAATAGATCCAAAACATTAATGCTGCCAACATGCAAGGAAAATTGCTGAAAGTTATGACCTCTGAAGAATTGTATTAGTACTTTTTGAATAACAGTTGTTTGAAAAAGAGTTTACCAAGGTAATGATATTTTGCCATTATGCATCATGCTCACTGCATCTTAAAAATGTGTTTTCAGATATTTTAGCAGCTCTACCAACAATGTGAAAACTGTAATTATGGTTCAAGCAGGTGCTTTTTCTACAGGGTGGGCCATAGGCTTCTGCCCATACATGTGTCTCATATATCCAGTGTATATGTGTAATGTTCCTCATTCTCACTGCATAATAATATGTAACATCATGTTCAGTGGGACATTTTTCTCAACATAGCAGAGGTTATTTTTCCACATGCCATGGTAACAGCTGCTTTCAACTCATCATTATCGTGATAGTGTTGCTACATCTTTTATGTATCCCCAAAAAATGTTAATGGTCAGGTCTAGTCTGCTTGCAAGTCATTTCATGGGTGGACTTTCATCTGGCATATCACTTACGTATTTTTTCATTTTATATATTATATATTCTTGAAAAAAAGGCAAATTTATAATACATGCATAGCTAACTATAACATAATTACAAATAGATGGGCAGGGAATTATTAGAGTATTTTATCCTTATCAAAACAAATTAGCCCCAATGTCTTTAGGAAGTTAAGTTTGATTAATTTTTTTTAAACATCAGCATCTTTGCCTTGTACAAATTTGAAGTCATGTGCTAACTTTGAGTTTATTAATCTACTTGTGGTGAAATTTTGCTATAAAATCTATAATTAACCGTACAATTATTTTATTAGTGTAAAATATTATTCTTTATACAAAATATGATAACAATAGCTTCCTGACATGCCATATATTCAATATTTTTAACATGATTCTGCAGTAGCACGAACAATTTGTTTAAGTAAAAACTTTTCAAGTTTTAAACACCACACAGCAGACTTCAATTAGACTTACATGTAACAAACAAACATCTGTCTTGTACAAAAACAACAATAAAAAGTTATACGGTTCTGAGAAGAAAATGTATCACTGAGCAACAGCTGGTCTAACAACACAGTCTGCATTTGCAACTACAAATAGCCAACCTTTCCATAATGCATAACATTTCCCTTTCAACCTCAATGGATATTTGGGAGACAAATACGAGAGAAGCAGAAATTTTTCTATTTTTCTGCACTTTTTGTACCTCTGTATAGTGAGTAGTGAAAATCGCTGTTTTTAGCTCAGCTAAAACCAGTGGCTGCAAAAAGTTAATGTAGTTTTCGCCAAGTTTTTCACTTTTACCATGTTCAGATTTTTAAACATAAACAGAGTTTACTTAGACCCATTGATTACCAGCAAAATGGTGCTTGATTAAAAACAAAAATATTTTCTTTGTGATGGTTTCAATCCGAGTCATTTAAAGGCTACGCAAATGTTTTCCAACATAATAATTTCAAGCAGAGTCAACTAATTTTAAAGCAGTTTTGACGAAATAATACAAAATTTACAGGTGCTAATCTGCATAAAATTTAGGAACAGGAAAATATGATTGATGATTAAACCATGAAGGAACAAAGGTCCATACTGAGATAATTTTAAAATATTTATAAGCAACTTCCTTCATAACTCTTACAAATTATCAACCACACCTCACATAGCCGTAAGTTTAAAACGTCACTTTGCAAATTGCAGTATATGCTTGTAAAAAGTGCCTTTGCATATTTCATGACTGTTTGTCATCACAGCAGAATGCTAAATGGGTACATATGCTATTTTTTCAACTACCTTTCTATCAAGTTGCAACTTATGAAAAGATGCTAGAATTAAAATGAAGAACAAGTGAAAGTGTCTCACAATGACGTTTACATGATATAAGATGATATCTGAAAACTTACACAAAGTTTTAATATGTACATAAAAATAAAACAAGCCAGTTACCTCTGTGGTGTTGATGCTCTTGATGTTCTACTATTCCGTCTGCTAGCGTAAGTTCCTGGAACCCTTGTGGGTGAAGGTATCCTTGATGCAGATGCCCCTTTGTGTGATGGTAATATAGAGTCATCTGCACTTCTTCCAAATCCATATCCACTTCTCTTCATAGCTATTTACACTAGAACAACTAAAATCTGAGAAACTTCAAAGCATGATACAACACTATATATCACATCAGAAATGTCAAACTACAGATCTTTTAGTGTAAAAAGTTTTAATAGGTTTTCTGATTAAAATGATTAAAACATTTTCACCTATAATAAAATATACACCCGGATGTGTTTTTGCAAAGTGATCCAGAATGCAGCAAATAAAGTAAGCTAAGGTGATTTTTGCTAATTGCCATTATTATAAAACTCCACAATGTGGTACAAGTACAAGGGTCATGACAAAGACACAGTGAGTTGATTGTACAATCCAGTAAGCAACTGTTATCCTGCACACAATAGTTCAAAAATGCATAAAAAACTATCACATTCAAAGCACAGAAGAATAAAGCATAAGATGCTGAAAAACTAAAAACATACATCTTTCAAAATTATAAAACTTAAAAATTATTTATTTTTCTCAAAAAATACACACACATACACACAAACAACTAGAACTATCACATATACAACAAGTGTTAAGTACCAACAATGCAACCATAAAATTACATTGTTAAGCTAACTGTTTTAAACCTTGATCAAAACAATTTACATACTTCTGTGAGCATCCCTATCGCACAATGTGAATTTCCACAATTTGATTGTCAAGGTAGTTCAATAACCATTTATGTAAAATATAAATTTAATTTGGCTGGCTAATTGTGAATAGTTATGGTGCAAATGAATGTGCAACAAAATAAACATTCAGTAGGTCTGGAGCAGCCCAGTGCATGATTGAATTCTAGATGCAATACATAATAGTGTTCTCTAAGCTTCTAGCCTCATCCATCATATTTTGTCAGTTAGCCTTTTTCTAAGCTATCATACCCAGGGGCGTATTAAGGAAGGACAAGGGGGGCACAATGCCCTAGGCACTCAGTCACTAGGGGGTGCTTAAAAGTCCCAAAATGTTACAAGTACTATATTAAAAATAGCACATGCATTTATTCCCAAAACTAAAAGACCTTAGGTTCAAATATATGGGGGTGCCAAGCTTGTTTCTTGCCCCAGGTGCCATCTAACCTTGGTATGCCCCTGCACAAAGCTATTTCATCTGGCCCACGAAGCCATTTTGTCAATAATGAAAAAAATAATGTTGAAAAAAAACTGCGAAATGAGTTTACGAAGGTGGAGTCTATTTTACTAGCGATATTCTCATGGCAACAGATCGGCTGGAGCTATTGTGCCGGCAGTCGAAGATTCAGTCTCATGGCATGACGTAATACTAAGAAAAAGGTCACTTTGTCAGGAAAACGCTGTCCTGCTCGTGGTGTGATGGTTAGGTGTTACGGTTGCTAAACCTATGGACTCTCACCTTGAGACTTTCATTTTTTTTCTTTGCTTTTTTCAGGCTCCGCTTAGGCGTTACGTTTAGGGGTTTGTGTTGTTTGTTTGGTTAGGGTTAGGATAGGGTTAGGTTAGGAGTAGGGTCAGGATTAGGGTAAGGTTAGCTTAGCATTAGGTTAGGATTAGGTTAGCATTAGCTTAATGTTAGGTTAGCTTAGTGTTAGCTTAGGTTAGGGTTAGGTTAGGGCTACAGTTAGGGTTAAGGTTAGGTTGTAGGTTTATCTTTTAAGTTTTAGCTACATTTACTTCATTTCTACCAAGCCTTTTGCTGCTGCCATCTTGGCGGCAAAATAGACACTGCTGTTTACGAAAAATATGTTGATTTGGTAGAATATAACATTAACATACTCCAAAACAATCACATTGTATAAAACATCTGGCCCCCGACATATTTTTTATTAGCTTATGTGGTCCTCGGACCAAAAAGTTTGGAGGCCCTGCCCTAGTGGAATTTATTATTTAGCACATGTGTAAGGTTTTCCATAAAATTTTATGACATGTGGCGATTTTGCATTCAACTTACATTTTCCTGCACACTATGGTTTGGCGTTTGCCTGGGCAGTCAAGGCAAGTCATGCTTTTGATGCAGAACTCCAAAATTACCACATGGATCAGAACAAATTTTTGCTGTGCACATGCTTAATTTTGCTTCTAATGCAAAAGTACTTCTACTTGTCCCAAACGGGCTTAAATTTCAGTCTGTTTGTCATTTACACATATTTCTTCAACTTGCTGTCCTGCTAAAACCTTTTACCATAAATCGTTGAGGTGAATTCCAAACATGGTCGGTGACTTGCACCATTTCAGCTTCCACTCTGTGAGTCTTTAGTAGGGCAACTCTAATTATTTGTTTATTTATGCCTACGCCACGGTATCACTGAGCCTCTTATGGGATTGAGCATTTTTATATCATGCATGAGGTTTTCCATAATATTTTCCTGCACGTGGTGAATTTGCTTAAGCTGTCTGGGCCGCACTGTAAATACTGTTCTTGCACCAAAGGCTACAGAGTACAGTCAATGAGTCAATACTAACTAAGGCTGTAGTGAGTAGTCTTGTAGTAGTGTATATACTGCATAGTCAGTGTAGGATCCGCTGAATCGGCGCCTGTTTATTATTTAAGCGCGACCTGTGTTTGCTCACCTCTTTCAAACGAACGTGTCGTTTATTTTCAATCAATTAACCGATGTGTTTACAACCGAAGCAGTTAGAACAAGAGACAAGTTACAACCGGCAACAAAGTCCCCATTCATCTTTTGAAATCAACCGCGTCTCACATACTTTGATTGTTTTCGTTCCGCACCGTTGGCTATCACAGCTGGGCCGTCTCCAACGGCCCTATTACATCACAATACTCTTTGATTGACATTTTCCAGTCCGATGCTTGCTGCTCAGTTGACGCGTCACCGGATCAGAGCTCAGATTAGCCTGGGTCTGAAAAGCAAACGATATATGGCATCCTTTAGTTTACGCGAAAAGGTCTAACACAGGGAAAGCACCTTTAAGTCATGAGTAAGCTACCAGACTGCGAATTGCATGGTCTTTGCGTCTTTGAGTCACAAAAATGCATGAATAAATAATTGCCATTACCATGCATCCGCAGAATAGTAAAATCGTCGGCCAAACTTTGGGTAACCTAAATTCCAGTCATTTTCAGTCACTTTTCTTTGTCAAAAAAACGTTTATGTGTGTTCATGTTAATGTCGAATGTATACAGGGGCGTCACGAGGGGGAAAGGGCGGAAAAAAGTCCCGGGGCGCCAAAATCACTAAGGGATTGCGAAATGACTGCGGGGGAGCCGAAAAGTCCCGTCACTTTCACTACTACTTTTTTCAATACAGTACATTTCAGTTGATGTAGTCGAGACCATAACCTCCGAGACCGAGACTTAGCTCAAATTTCGAGACGAGACCGAGACTTTGTCATAAAAGCCGAGACCGAGACCTGTAAGTCCGAAACCGACACTCAAGACCTCATATTTCTCTGATTGTAATTAAAACTAACTCCTTGAATAATGCTGCAACAAAATATCTGGCGCATCGCCAAATATTGTTGCGATCGGAAATCCCGAGCGGCATGTGCACAAAGCTTCACACTGTGGCAGCAAGCAACAATAGAGATCATGCTCACAATCTGTCTTACTATTGCTTGCTCGCGCTACATATATAGTGATTTTATTCTTCACGCACATTACGTTCGTGGTGAATCACACAATCAACGCAACACCACCGGAGAGATTGCAACAACATCCCCTCCTTTTTACAACGAACCGCACCGACCGCACGTTCTTTGTGTGGAGGCTGCACACGGCACGACCTCCACATCCTGGTCACAGCACCATTTTGTTGCGCTCGGAAATCCCGAGCGGCATGTGCACAAAGCTTCGCACCGTGGCAGCAAGCAACAATAGAGATCATGCTCGCAATCTCTCTTACTATTGCTTGCTCGCGCTACATATATAATGGTGTTATTCTTCACGCACATCCCGTTCGTGGTGAATCACAAAATGAACGCAAAGCAACCGGAGAGGTTGCAACAATATCAAGATAATAAAAATCATCCGAAATTTGTGCAAACGGCCAATTACTGCAAACGTTCATTTTCACTTTCCTCTTAGAAATTTGCAACCTCAAACCTGCGACCTTATTTACAAATTCCATGAAGAAATGCGTGGACATTGAAAATGTTGGCAGCGTTTAGAGCAGTGGTTCTTAAACTGGGGAGCGCGGGAGGTTCATAAGGGGGGCGAGAAACTATGTCGAAGCCTCGACGAAGCTTTTCTTAACATGCTTTGACAACCACCACTCTGGACAGTCAATTGCTGTCGATTGTCGAAAATATTTAAAACATGTATAAGTGCTTTAATTCACTAAAATATCTTTAGTTGAATCACAATTAGGGTTCAGACCAATCAAAATAAACTACTAGGTCTACAGTCTACACAGTGAAAAGTACTTGGTAAGCAAAGTTCTTTTAGCAATACGGTATTTCACGGTGCGTTAGACCAGCGGAGTTGCCAGCGATTCTGCATCAGTACTGTGAGCTAATCTTATAGTTAGTCGTCTGCTGTGAAGAAGTTAGTCGTGCTGAATAAAGTCAAAATTCAGCCCTAAAAGCTAAAGTGAAGGTAATAATGCTACACCCCGCTTTCAACTCTCCGTTTCATCGGAGTAACGTCCAAATTTGCTCTTTGGTATGAAACCCAGCATTGCTTTTAGCATCAACTTCTAGCATAGATAATCAGGTAATTTTAGTAATAGGTACTTCAACTGCATTGACACAAAATGAGTGGAAAAAGTACGAAAGTATGACAAAAATTATCTGAAGTATGTCCTAATAGATGCCACAGTGAATGGTCAAGTTTTAACACAATGGGTGATATGTTTTGAAAATCTGAACAACGACGCTTTGAAACCAAGTCATTTGCAGCGTCATCTTCAAACAAATACACCCTGATCATCAAAATAAGCCTTTGCCTTTTTTCAAAGCCAGAAAGACTCTTTCAAGAAAATGAGGATCAAGCAGTAAGTCCTTTTACCAGTCATCATCTGCAGATCTAGTCGAAGCATCTTTCGAAATCGCTCACATGATTGCTAAAGAAAATAAATCTCACAACCGTTCATGTCAGAAGCAGCCCGTGTGGTATTGGGGAGGTGAACAGCAAAAAGCTTGCAAAGATTTCTCTTGCTGGTTCTACCACTGAAACACGCATCGATGAGCTCCAAAGGATGTTTAGTTGTCAAGTTCTCGAAAAAATACACGCATCACCTTTTCGCTATTCAATGTAATGAAACAACTGATGTTGACCAACTGGCTCAGTTGTTGGACTACGTTCGCTTTGTTAGACCTTCTTCAACTGAAGAGGAAATGCTGTTTTTGGCAGACCTCCAGAAACGACTACTAAAGCAGTTGTATTCCAAGTTGTTACCACATTTTTTAACAACAGTGGCATAATATAGGAGAAACTTGTGGATATCTGCACTGATGGTGCCCGGCAATGCTTGGTTCGCAAAGTCGACTTATTACCAGGATAAACAATAAAATTCCCAATGCCGTTGGATCTCATGTGTTATCCACTGTGAAGCTCTGGCCTCCGGGACTCTATCTGCTGCATTGAAAGATAACCTTGCAATAATCATAC
>Ga0210059_1017440_pt1 | contig 10232 bp, 10 predicted proteins | sample Ectturendosymbi2_FD_188042 | JGI IMG/M metagenome (GOLD analysis project Ga0210059, IMG submission 188042) | Ecteinascidia turbinata endosymbiont from Florida, USA - Sample 2 (SPAdes) (version 2) | ecosystem: Host-associated > Tunicates > Ascidians > Unclassified | place: Key West, Florida...
GTGACTTCAGGACTAGCACACGTACAAAGGTTTTCAGGTTTAACCAGAAATTTATAAAAGTTTTGAAGTGCAGTGCAAAGTTTAAGTGCCGCCCAGTGGGTAAAATTCGGTGGTACTGGATATGATGCACCAATCCAGCCAGGGCCGGATTAAGGGGGGGCAATTGCCCCGGGCCTTCCGCTCTGAGGGGGCTCCCCGTGATGACATTTATTTATTTTAAATAAAATATTCGTTTGAAAAATTTCGTGATTCAAAAGATGTACAAGAATACAAACTCTATATTCCCATGTTACTTGAGTCTCGTTAATGATTTCTCTGCAAGTTTGACTTTCTGCCAGTTACTGAATAAAAATATTTTCGGTTTTGTTCAATGCTAATATATTTGAATTTTGCTTGAAACTTTTCCTAACAAGCGTTCTTTTGGCATGGGTTTATCTACTCGTGCATCACGCCTACTGCACAAATGTCGCGAAGACGATACTATTTGCGTGCTTACGCTGCAAAGCTAGTTCTGCTGTCGCTGTGGTTGCTGTTTCGTATCTATGATTATAATTTCTTGTGCGGTCTGGAGGTAGCCGCCGCCGAACGGCGACCTGTGTTTCGTGATAAAGGGTAACTTATGGTTGAAACGCACTTCTCCGATGGCTACTATTCTTGCGTAACATCATAAACATATGAAGCTAGTCAAGCCATTTACACCACATGTTATTGCGCGGTCCGCTAGAAAAGGTTTTTGATCAGTCGATTTGTAGAACGAAAGAGCAGAAAACGAGATTGCAGTGTTTAGCTAGTGGGATGCTGAATTTGTAATGCCGTCAGCAGGTAAAAACGGCAAAGTTTGTAAGGAGAAAAACTGCAAGAATCTGGGAGTGTTAGCTAAAACGCCGCGACTGAAACGTTTTTTTTCCAGCAAAGCTTTTATGCAGCAGCGTAAAAAAACAGTAACGTTAACCAGGGCGCACCTGAACATGTAGGTCAGTGCTTTTCAACAGAGGTTCCGCAAAACCTTTAGTGGGCTTCCGTGAGTTTTAATGGTTCCGTGAGGGGGTTCCTCGTTTTTAGGGGAAATGATTTCTTGCTTCAGTATGTTGATGAGTCATTATGAAATTTTTTAGATCACCGTGCCGCATTCAGACTCCAAGTACAGTAGGCCAGTTAGTTGTACAGGAGGTTGAGTGCAGATGGCGGAACAAAAAATCTTGTTAGCTGATAAGTCACTTGTTCATTATTTTGCAACTGCGAAGAACGTTGTTGCATCATAGTTATGTGATGTTGCCGTAGTACAGTTCACAGTACTGTTAATCAAAGTCAGGGTTGCCAGATTGACCTTTTTGGGGCCAAATTTCTTAAATTTGGCCCCAAACAACACTTTCTGGCCCCAAAATTTTGGTTTGGCGCTTTGGCTCTTTTTTGGCCCTTTTCCAGGATAGATTTGGTTCCTTGCAAAAATCAGATCTGACCACCCTGGGTCCTGTCTGAGAAACCATATTTTTTCACATTTTGACTAATTGATTGCAGATTTTCACCAGATTTCTTAATGTTGAATGTTTTCGATTAGAAAATTTTGTTAGGATCCTTGGCGTTTCTGAGTTAATGTGAAAATAAGTTCATCAGAATACCTAGGCTGAGTGTTACTTGCTGCAGTTGTAGAGGTAGCAGTGATTTACCGTTATTTAGGTGGTGGACGTGTTTGTTGGTTTTGTTCAGATTGTTGTTGATCGCTTTAGCACTTATCGAGGATGGTAAATTTATCTCAGTTTATGGCTACACATGGAAAATGAGTTGGTCTGTTACGATCTTTCATCATATTCTTGTTTTGCTGTTGAGCTACAATTGTGATTGACGAACACTGCCATTTCATAAATTACTAGGTATGGGTTCATATGACTTTGTAACTGCTGATAAATTTGGAAAAAATGGTTGGCCCTTTTTTGGCCCTTGTATTAGAATTTGGGTCTTTTCTGGGTTAGAATTGGCCCCTTGGCAAAACGCAGGTCTGGCAACCCTGATCGGAGTAGTAGAGAGTAGACTGCGGACTAGAGCTGCTGTTCAGCCTTTGTGGGAATAAAGTAAAACACTGAGAAATCCAACTTTTTACTAATTAGTCAAGCCAGATGAAACAAAATAGCATATTTTCTTATGTGAAGCGAAATAATAACAATGAAGGTGTGGGCGGTAATGAGCAATGTAGTTCAAGTATAAAAGAGGCGGTTAATCCACAGCGGACCGAATGTACTTCAACTGTCAAAGTTAGAAAATGGGACGACACACATTTGGGATACGGGTTCTTTTTGGGAAATATTGAATGTAGCAGATACATTCCAGAAATGCAAGAACAACCGAGTCATTACATTTCTTGCTTTTTCAACTTCTGTAATAACTGTTTATTTGTTGAAGTGTCTAATAACGAAATATTTGATTTTCTTACAAGTAATTCGTGTTTTCAAATTTATGTTAATGGGGGTTTCCATGACAAACGCGAAAGTATATTAGGGGTTCCATGATGAAAAAAAGGTTGAAGAGCACTGATGTAGGTGAAGCTCACGACATAAGTTTCGAAGCACCTTTCGCACTCAGACTGGCTGGCACTATTGACATGTTATTTTTCCGGTGTTTTGTTTGTAATCTTTGGTTTCTGTTTATTGTTCGGGTGAATGTTGTTTCTTGCCGAGTAACTCTCTAGCCTGTGGAAATATTTTTTCTTAGTAAGAATACACTGTGGTGTTTATATCACAAACTCTCTTCTCGCAGCTAACCGTATGTGCAGCTGAGTATCGTATTTTTTCGATTGTAAGTCGCGGATTATAAAGTATTTTATTTCTTTCGGCTTACAATCAAGGGCGGCTTACATATGTTATTTGTTTACTTTATCGCAAGGTTTAGATGACGCTCAGTCTTTCTTTGGCTACGTTTTTGTCGACCAAACTCTTCTTTCGCATTCGATTTTCTTCACCATCACTTGCACATCCGTCACAGGAGGGATTATGATAAACAGAAGGCAGTTGTGGTGGTGTAAGCATCATTAATACCGGGGTTGCCAATTAACGGGAAACGCACGAGTACGCGAACGTCGCGAATGCATCTCAGAGGCTTGGTAACCTGTGTTCAAGTGCGGTTTACAATAAGGGCAGCTTACATTAATTTTTAACGCCATTTCATGCGGCTTGCAATCAAAAGCGGCTAACAATCGAGTAAACTCGGCAGGCACATAATCGACTACCGGAAAAAGCAAACAAGAACGTTGCGAATCAGCGAAAACAAATTTTACAAACGATGACGTCATGAAAGACGTCATAGGGGCCCTCCAGTGAAAATTGCCCCGGGCCCCCTACCCTTTAATCCGGCTCTGAATCCAGCTGCATACTAGTCACCCGCACGGTGTAAGCCCTTCTCAAATGGCCGCTGCTGCTTCACACAAGTAACTCGTTGCTAGGTGGGGGTGGCTAGACAGGCTTCATCAATGATCTGGAACGTTATCCGACTGTGATTGGCTAAAAACTTCTTATTAAGCGAATAAGGTTACATTTTGTAAATATGCCCCCGGGCGCAGCACTTTGGGGGCACCAAATTGAGGTCAGAATGTTACGTACTAATTATGAAATGTCAAATGTCAGCGGATGCTAATAATTACAATTTACAAAATCTCCAAAATCATTGCGAAATCTCATCAAGATCACCAAGGTTCGCCAAGCGAGCAATTATGAACCAAAGTCCTAAGTGATGTTTCAAGGCGGAGTTTCTGTCTCCAGGCTCCCGCTTGTCATTGTGGATTGACTCACAGCTGAGTCACAACGCTTTCAGAAAGCCAGGGTTGCAAACTTTCCGACTTCCTTATCACTTGACTTCCTTATCATTTTGTCACAACGCTTTCAGAAAGCCAGGGTTGCAAACTTTCCGACTTCCTTATCATTTTATAGTTGCGTCATAATGGGACGGGAATACAGCGTTCAAAGTGGATGCACAGTGCTATATTGAGCATGCCTTTAGGGCAGCGATAAAACTTACACAATGTTGTTACCAGGGATGTGCAGAAGGGGCATGAACGAGGCGACGGCCCCGGACATCCAAACCAGTGGGTCATTCAAAAAGTGAAATTACAAAAAGTGCATTTATCAAAATCTTGTAACGAGACCAACGGTGCAAAATTTTCTGTGATTGTTAGTAGCGCGCAGCAATTTTTAGTAGCGCACACATATAAGCTTTGCCATACAGCATTCATATGCATGAAATATGAAAGGTAAAAAATGTTCGCGCACTCCACGTTTTTGGTCGCGCGGCGCGAGTGCGCGACCGCATTTTTGCACCCCTGAACTAGACGTTTCTTATTGGCTCCTAAAACGTGCTGCATGGATCCGATGGGAACTTGCCTGAGGGAGCATGCAAATGTATGTTAGGTGACCTGAGAGAGAGACGAAGCACTGCCACCGTTACCTTCATCTGTTTTTCTGAACAAAAGATCCTTAGCAATTTGTTTATAATTCAGAAAAATATAAAGGGCGGCAATGCAGCAAATTGCATGCTTCTACTTTTTTCAGATACTATTTCTAAGAGAAACGATAGACAACTCCATCTCCTAGCATGACGTAAGTGCTATCTTCTTTTGATGGGCCTATCTGATACGTAATTGCATGAATAAATGCAGTATCTACTGCAATTCCTCAATGCACAGCTTGCACATGAGTGGAAGAAAGTTGCTTGTAAACAGATGTCTCAAGCCCACAGAATTAAAGAAATTATTGAAAACCTAACACTTAAAAACAAAAAATACTCTAATTCATTTTAATTCAATTTTTCGGAACTTGTTTATTTTTCAAAACTGTTTTTTACTTACTTCAAATGCCTGTATTTTTCACATTTCTGAACACTAGAATTTGGTGGGGGACATGCAATCAAGCATTTGCCGCGGGAACCACCAGACCTATCTGCATGCCCCTGGTTGTTACGACTACAGATCTGATGTTTAGGAAAACTTTGGAGCTTTTATGGCTTGACAAACTTCATGTTGTAATAGGTTTGGTGTGGTGCTGAAGGAAATTATGATGATTTTTGTTTGTGGGGTATTTAAGTAAATGCTGAATACGCTTGCAAAATTCTAGTTGCAGCTGTATAACAACGTTGAGTATACTAGTTATTGTGAACTTTTCAGTTACTGCTACACGTGCTTTATAAAACTTTGGCCTAGAAACTGAGCATTTCCATGAACATGATTATCGCAATTCAGGTCACACAATTGCTTACCTGGAACTTCGCACGGAGCGTTACTGACCTCAGATATTTCTTAGATTAGTGGATGTAACACATTTCATTTATAGCAAGTTTTGAAGGAACAATCGACAAATTTACAGTAAATTCAAAAAAACTTTTTCTTTGAAGTTAGATAATTGCAAGTAAAGCATTAAATTGCAGCATTTCTTTAATTTTCTGTCAACTTTTCAGGGTGTTATATCCAGGAAAATGCTTCGGGATTTTGAAATTTTATATTTGTATAGCAGTTTTTGCCTTCAGTTTTTCATATGCATTCTTCTGTCTGTTCTTCTCTTTTATGCATTTGTGACTAGTGAGTCTCCCTCAGTCAGTCCTTTGTGGTGTTATATTACTCAAAACTCTGAGAGTGCATGCTCCAGAACCCCCTAGTCCAGTGGTTCTTAACCGGGGGTACACGTACCCCTTGGGGGTACGAAGAGCCAAAACGGGGGGTACGCAGCACCAAAATTTTCAGGGATACACGCCCTGAAAATTTGAACCAAATTTTCTTGAACATTCATCGAAATTCTCTGTAGTGTGACGTACCCATTATCCATTACTTTGACTAGGGGCGCGAGAAACCCTAGGCACGCCACTGGTCTTTACTTTGATGGTTTCAAAACTTTTCGCACGTATGGTTGCTTGCAACTACGGTTTTCTAACGTCAAAAGTTTTCAATAACTCGCACATTTTTCATTTCTTTGCTGCAACACAGCACGATGGGAAATGTAGTTGGATCCTCGTTTGCGCTGTGCTACGTGGAAAATGTTAAAATTGACGATTTAGTAATCAGTTGTTAGCAACTAAAGAAAACCTGATGTAATTGAACTTAAACCTTTACTTAAATGTTTTCCGATAACAACCTTTTCATAGGTTTGAACTGACAACCATGTGTGCTAACCTCCAGCCAAAAACACATAATCCTCGAACACGATGTTTGGTCAACTCGATGTTCCAATCATTGACACCCACGGGCAACATTCTTAGATGTACGTCGGTGATGTTTCGAGTTAATACCTAATAGAAAAGTAAACTTCAGGGCTCCATATTGACTAATATATAGTGTACAACACCCAAGGTGGTAACATCAGACTTTTTGAATCTCTGTGAGTCAGTTCTTATGGGGCAGAGAGTGGTATTCGCGTCCGAGTGATAGTTCATTGTTTACAACTGCTACGTGAGGAGTGTGTATGTTAAGGTTTGTGCCTATCAAAAGCATGAGTGAACGTATTGTTTTCTTAAACTATGTAGGTATTAGTAGTTTTTCTTGCTGGAGGAAAGGTAATATTTCTTCCTTCTGGCAATTTGTTTTGTAAAACTTCTTTTATTTTTGTTCAGACGCAATTTGTTCAAATAATAACTGAGACTAGGCAGAACACCCAAACATGTGCTTTGACTGGCTGCAGCGGTGCTGAAGGATTAGACTTTGTTAACCGTTGTTGCTGAGTGAGCGAAACAAACGTTGCGGCTTTCCTTCGCCTCTTACCTCAACAAGGAAAGCCGAAAAACATCATCAAACTACGCTTGGCAAAAATGCTATGGCAGCTTTGAGAAGACAAGCGCAGGAACGTCTTTATTGTCAAGGATGGATAAACATCAAAACTCTGGATGTAAGAGATGGTTTTCTTTACAGCAATCTCTTTAAGGGAAGCATCGATGCTTTTAGAGCTGGGTCTGCTTATAAATATTAAAATTACAGTAAAACTACAACACTCATTAACAAATTTTTACGTATGTTTCTTTGCATTGTCAAAAGTGACACTGTGTAATGCAACCTAAAGGCGCAGCATTCCTGGCAAAACGTGAATTCCAAAAGCTTTGTGGCTTATGCAATGATAGCAAAATTTTCAGTGCAGTGCAGTTATCAAGTTTCGTCAAAATATTATTTGCCAAAATATGTTACGAAACCTTCCCGTGGAACATTTGCAAATGCATAAAGCGCTTTTGCATAAAGTACAAAGGAACCTATATTTAAATATTAACCCAGCTGAGCCTAAAAACGCTATGCGCACTCCCGTTCTAAATAATCAGTGTGATATTTTCGATAAAGCGTTTTTTTTCGGGGGGAACTTGATTTCTTTAATAGCTTTCCCAAATCCTCTGAAACGCTTGTTCAGTTGACTTAGTTTTTACCCACTTGTGACAAGGTTGCCGTTAAAGCAACAATACCGAATGAATTCTTAGATTTCAACCATAGTTCAATTCGGATCAAAATCAAGCAAATCATTTTTGTGTGTTCTGTTTGAGGAACCCTTATCTTGTTTCTCTACACATCAGTTTGACATCTATTGTTATGTAGCCTCGATGATCACATGCCTCTCGTGTTTACTTTTCTAAAAACTATTGTTATAATTTTGCTTAGACTATTGATTTAGGCCTAAGTTCACAGAAAAAAGAACGATAACGTGTATAGTTGTGCTGGAAAAGGATGTAGTTTAAAATAACCATCTATCAATATCCAATCACCTTTCGATAGGTATTCGACAGCCAAACGCCTCTTGCAGGAGTCACTTCAAAGATACGGAAATTTTAAGAAATAGTGTTGGTTCAAAAGATGGAACCATCCTTGCTTTTTTATTATAAATTTATATTAATAGAGCTGCTGCTTGCAACTGAAGCGAATCTTTCCTCATCAGCTGATTTTTTATGCAACCATGCCCTCTGTTATCGCAGGAAAATAAGGTTGTAACAACATTTTTACCACCACATATAACTTTTAGCAGTGGCGTAATAGCCCAATGGCTTCTATGGCTCTAGCCAGGGGCGGCATGATCCAGGGGGAAATCTAATTCGCCTATGAATAATTGAAAAGAGGTGAGCAATTGATTCAGGTTGATGTAAACTTACACTCTCTTAATTTAACCATCTAACTCCCCGCGGGAATCTTCTTTAGCAAATGGATGCAGAAAAAGTTGGTTGAGCCATGATTCCAGCCATCTTATGCTCGCCACCACTTCGTCCAATTGCGTAAGTTCCTTTGCTCCCTATCTCTCAATATTACAGCGAAACATAGGTGTAGGAGCAGGCAAATTTTTGGGGGTGGGAAGAAATTTAGCCCAGATTTCCCCAAACTTTCCCGAAACGTTTTTATGCGCTTTTTGCCCACAGATTTTCTCCCACAAAAATCATGAACACCTTTTGGTGTGGTGTGATCTCCAAAAAAGTCATAATATGTTTTTCTGCAACCGTTGGGCGCCATTTTTTAAAAGTCAAACAACGTTGTGCGCCATTTTTGCCCTGATTTTCAGGGATTTTCTCGAATGTTCAGACGTTTTGCCCAAAATTTCAGGGATTTTGCCAAAATTTTTGACAAATCAAAACTTTTGGGGGTGCGCTTGCACCCCCGCCTCCTACACCACTGCAGCGAAATAATGACCGTTATTTCATGAATCTACTCCAGACATGCCTGCTGTATCAGGCTGCAGCATCGGTCGTCATTCAAGCTACTATAGTTGCAGCTGGGCTTTCAAGCAGTAAAGCAACATGCTGCCGCAGCTAACCAGAAAGATTTACGGTAGTTAGGGTACTTTACTGAGATAGGAAAGGAAAGTTGCTTACTCAGAGAATCTTAATAAGTGAACAAAAGGCTGTTTATCTTACATTTTGATGCACGCAGGTTTTTCGGAGAAAATGTGAGCGCAGTATCGTGACATTGAGCACCCAGCAACATAAAAAACTTTACCTGATGTTTTTCATCATTGTGTTCCAAAGTATAGCCGAAAAAACAGTGAACCTGAAGCTGGTTAGCCTATAGTTATATAGACAGTTGCAAAAACTTGATTATAAAGCCAGGTAATTGTAGACGAGCATAACAATCCGAAAATGAAGCGAATCTTTCAGAAAGAAGAATAAAGTCAGAGATGAAAAGCCTAAAAAGTGAATGAGTCATCCTGAAGTTTGTCAGCACTTCAAATCGTTCTTCTTTATCAGCATCAACGAATGAAAATCATGAGGATATTGGTGAGTTTCAAGAAGATATGGAACAAGAAATAACAGCATTAGAAACAATTCAAGAAGCAGCAATTATCCAAACAGACACGATTGAGAGAGGTGCAGGGGGAGGCATATAGGAGAAAAAACACGTACCAAAAGCGGTAGTCAGCGATTTGGCAAATGCTTTGACTGGTTGGCCTGAAGTCACAGATTATAATTTGGCAGTTAATCTGGTCAAGTAGGTCTAGAGTAGTAACAATGAAAAGAAGGTCCGTTCGGTTGCACCACCAGCAGTTTTCAGTGTTTGACCACGACCAAAATACACGAAAGTCTCACTTTTACCACCATCTCGGTATTTAGATAAAATCGTTGCGATCTCCAAGATGTCTTGGCGGTCACCAAGGTCATACCTTAGAAAAACCCTGACCACCAGAAAAAGTAAAGTTGGTGATATCACGAAGAAGTAGCGGAGAAATCTTTCTAATGAACGGCACACTAAAATACTTAAGAATGGGGATAGAATTTTGAGATCATGGTTATTGTACTTAAAAATGGTTTGCAGGTTGCATTGTTTTTGCTGTAAATGCTTTCAATTGCGTAATGATCATTCTTTGTTTGCTGGAAAAACCTTCAGTACTTTTTGGCATTTAAATCCATGCATTTCTGCGAATGAAAATACCAAAATATATAATGTATGGATAAATGGAAAGATCTTGTAATGAGACTTCAGCAAGGGCGTACGCAAGGGGGGGTTGGGGTTAACCCCCCCCCCTTGAGCTTGATATTTTACAAAAAATTTATTACCTTCGCAAGGAGATTAATTGTTTTCACATACTTTTTGCTTGTTAATTTGTCGACTTAATGCAAATACCACGGAATAAATTTGCATGCAAATTTCAAGGAACATTGTACTGTAAATGGGCTAAATAAGTAATAATTAGGTTTTGGTGGGAATCTGGGTTATCGTCTGCGTCCAGAAACCATCTCACAACATTTTGCAGACCTTTCGTCCACTAAGCATGTTTAAGATCGTGTTCCGCGATAGTTCATTTTGT
>Ga0210059_1017441_pt1 | contig 10232 bp, 5 predicted proteins | sample Ectturendosymbi2_FD_188042 | JGI IMG/M metagenome (GOLD analysis project Ga0210059, IMG submission 188042) | Ecteinascidia turbinata endosymbiont from Florida, USA - Sample 2 (SPAdes) (version 2) | ecosystem: Host-associated > Tunicates > Ascidians > Unclassified | place: Key West, Florida...
CAATCGACGGAGGAGCTAGGGCGTTGGTAAGGCAACCGAAAACTGCTGTTTTAGGCTGAAATCAAAGTACGAATATATCGTACCCCGGTTCTCAAAGTGTTAAGAAATAATCACACTTTATTCCAAACCGCTACAGGTGTATTGAGATGATAAATATTTGTAATGATTGCATATATAGTTTGAGTATGATTCACAATGGGACAAAGTGCATAAATTTTTCTGATTTTATTTGCAAACTTTGCTAAAAGCTAGGCAAAGGGCAAAAATAATTTTTTCACATGGAAACAATTTTGATGGAGCATTTTTATAATCTTTTTTTGTAACCCTTACATTCTATCACTACAGCCAGTCTGGATTTCATGGACAACCAAACATGGCAAACTGTCCTTAACACTTTTCATTACTGGGTGGTTTCCCCACCATGATCTTCACTGTTATTGCATGGTTTTGGTGGCAAATTGAAATCTCGGAAGGTAGATACTGCTAGGCATTTTCTAGCTTTAGGCTAAAACAGTCAACCTGGCTAATGTTTTGTTGCCTTTACACTAATCAATTGTTCACATATGAGATCATTCCAAAGCATTTTAAGCTATGTACCACTGAGACCTTGGCCTACCAAAGCCACCTTTTTGAGACAATAAAAGCAGCTAACACTGGCATTAAGCAATTAAACTTTATCAACATGCCTAAATGTACTTACGAAAGTGTTTTTAATACATTATTTCATGCTTTCCTAGCATTTGGCAGCATATCAAAGCATTTCCATCTCATAAATCGCAGTCCTGGTACAGTGGACCTGGTCCTGCCTAGGTGGATCAACTCAAAAGTACCATGCTTTTAAACAGCCGCTGAACCACAGAGTTTGGATGCCTACTCCAAGACCTAGTGTCATTCAAACACCATCTAGAACTGCATTTTTAGACCGTTTCCCGACGCAAAATTTCAAAAAAACTTAAATCTATGTCAGGGGTTCCCAACCCTTTTATCTCGTACCACTCTGGCAGCCTGTCTTGTCATCGCGTACCACCTTTTCCAGAACAACTAATTTGATGTAATCTTCATTTATTCAGAAGAATAACATACATTAAAGTAACAGTAAAAGACCACAAGTAAATTTAATGAGATATTTGTATTTGTTTACCTTCCACCAATTGGTCGTCGCATGGCGTAAATTTGGTAATAGCGCATCAAAAGTCATAATGTTGCGATACAATAGGAATAGCCAGTGGCGTACGCAGAAAATTTTCATGCGGGATTTTCATTCAGTGGCATATGTTGGTCATTTGCATTGGATGTGCGTGCTTTGTGACGTCATATTCAATTTTCCAAACCAACGTTTTGGCGAAGTTTGTTGACATTATAGGAATATTCTTGTACACGCACTCCCCTTGTATTATGTGTCATTGCACTGAATATAAACTATTAGCGCTCCAAATTAGAATATCGGAGGTAAATAAACTCAACGCTATGACACAGCAGTTCATAACTGCAAAAATATCAGGCTGCGTGTTAAAACAGGGTAGTAAACCATTACTCATCACTGCGCCAGAGCAATTTACAACGACAGAATGAGGTTGCTGTAATGTCTTGTCGGATACGAGCAGTCGAGCACAGAAAGTGTGTGGACTGGCTGGCGCACACCCCGGTTTGCAAGATCGAATCTTGCTAAACTACACAAGAATTGACAATGTGCATAAAGTACACATGAAAACTTTCAATTTTAGTTATGTATAGAGATCCAGTAAACTTTTTGTTTTCCTTTTTCCCTGCTGAAACATCACATGCCTGAATGCTTCTGTGTTAACAACTGCTGTTTTTGAGCTCATGCTACAGAATTTGGTAATGTAGCTAAAGCGGTCAGCGCTTGCGCTGATCAGCCTCAGCAGACAAAATAAACAGAATTGTTTCAGATGAAGTGAAATGTCGTGGAACACAATCCTAAACCTGCGTAGTGGACGACAGGTCTGCAAAAAGTGGTGAGATGGTTCCTGGATGCAGATGATGATCCAGATTCCCACCAAATTATTACTTTTTGGCCCATTTACAATGTTCCTTGAAATTTGCATGCAAATTTTTCTGTGGTATTTGCTTTAGGTCGAAAAATTAACAATCACAAGTATGCGAAAACAATTAATCTTGTTTGTGCAGGTAATATAGTTTTTGTAGAATATCAAGCTCAAGGAAGGGTTAACCCCACCCACCCACCCCTTTTGCGTATGCCCTGGGGAATAGCAGGCTGCAGGAAATTTTATTTATTTAAAAACAAGCCCCATAACGTAAACTAGAAAGCTGTGAATCCAGGTTTTTGTGAAAAAATGGAAGTTGCTCGCGTACCACCTGGAAGACCTTCGCGTACCGCTAGTGATACGCGTACCACAGGTCACAGGTGGGAACCGCTGATCTATGTCCACCGAGAGCAGTGGGCAGCATACCTTGGACATAGATCTACATCAGTCAGTAACGAAAGTGTTAAAAACCAGAACTGTCTCTATCGCACCAGAACATATGGTCAACTTATATTAAGCACACTGACACAACCAAGGAAATTTGGCAGTCAATTTTGCAGTTTTACTAGTTTGTAGTATTCAAAAATAGAAAAGAACACATTAACATCTATTTGAGATATAACGTTTTTGAAAGCCAAAATCATCAAATCCAATGCAGTTGAATGCATTTGTTCATCAGAAATGACTGAAGAGCATTGCCTTAGCGGCCATGAAAGGTAAAACAGTGCTTTCTGAACGCTGAGCATATGAACAAAGGTGGGTCAAAATATGGAGATTTTATGGTTTTTCAGACAATTAATTACATTTTGTGTTTTGCAGACTGCATCTAATAATCTGTAAGTATATTTAGGTTACCAAATATGGCACCCAAATCAACTAATTTCAGCAAAGAAGAAGAACTTTTATTGCAAGATTTTGGTCGCACTTTGTCCAAGAAGTCCTCAGCAATTTTTTATGTTCATGCACTTTTTGTGTCTGCTATTCCATTGTGTAAGTAGGTTGGTGTTCACTTGCTGATAGCTTATCAGTACTGGCGTATCTTCGTAATTTTCAATAACTAAGGAAACGTTGCTTGTAAGGTTGCTAAACAGTGGTAAAATCTGTGAAATTCTTTAGATAAATGTTATATTTTGAATTTAAAACCCTGTTTCTGTGTTTGCATTTCCAAAATAATCAGTCTGCCTGGGCACCAAAAAACAGCAGTTATCATGTCAGTTGTCCCTAGAAAAGCTAACACTAAAACACATTACAGTGAATGGAAAGACTATGCGAAAAAGGATAACAAGCGACGCAGTCAAATATGGCTGTTTGTAGGATAATCCACACAGTTGTGCATGGGGTTCTGGGTTGCAACAGGTTTCACTCATTGGGATTGACCAGTTCTGTGAGGAACTGGGCTTGACACAGAAAGTGTAAGCTTAGCCAAACTGAAACTGAAGTATCTACCAACCCTGGTTGGTGTTGTAAAAGAAGTTGTGCATGTAAAACGATGATGAAATATCTGGCCATTAAGTTCTGTATTTTATGTTGCAGGGCTTTTCAATCGTGTACATCAGATGGAGCTTACAGAAAATGCTATTACATTTGTCCTTGGCACCGTAGTAACTGCTTATTTGATATCAATAGCTTATGCCAACAATAAATTTCAGCTGAAGCACAAGTAAGTGTGTTTACTTGTGTGTAGTAAATATTTTTGTAGAATGAATCAGGGAGCATAGTAATCTTATAGCCCAGGGGTCGGGAACCTTTTTGGCTGAGGGAGCCATGAAACCTACATATTTTTATTTGTATTTCTGTGAGAGCCATATAATATTTTTCAACACTTGATGCAACTAACTAACATGTGCATTTCTAAGCAAAAGCAACAAGTTTGAACAATGGTAAATGTCTAAATTTTCTATTTAACAACATGCTTCTTACCAGGTTTTTTTTAAGGCGTTTTAGGAACCCGATTCGGGCCCCTAGAATCAGAGAAATCAGGTCCCTACAGATCCAAACTGGATTCCTAACATTTTCCTTAAAAAAACCCTGTTCTTACTGTTGATGCCGCTTCTGGTGTTGCTGATGGCTTTGTAATCTGGTAGATGGAAAATTACAGAAAAAGTTTCATTCATAACCATCGTGTCAAGAAAATATCAAGCGAGCCAGATGCCGTCATCAAAAGAGCCACCACATCTGGCTCGCGAGCCATAGGTTCCCGACTCCTGTTAAAGCCTTTCAAAACCATTGTATGTCCACCAGTAGATATGTGATTTTTTGTGGCATAGAACTGGATTTCTTAGTTGCATAGTAACACCAGGCATGCTTGTGTGTTTCAGAATAGCCCAGAAGAGAAGTGAAGGTGTGGCTGCAGAAATATATAGCAAAACTGCAGATGCAGACTCAAAGAAGATATCAAGAAAAGAGAAGGATGAGAGGTTATTTCAACAAGATAGAACCATCGTTTGGGGAATATTTTGTGATGATAATCGATGGGTGCCTTTAAGCCGAATCGCATAGTTTGGTTCATAATCATAAGTTTTTTTCAATATCCTGAGCACATACTTATGTGTTGATATAGTACCAACATTTGTACTGTACTGCAAAGCTTTTATAGCTCCGAGTTGTTCCAAGGCTAAGTGCCACCCGGGGCCAAACATAAAAGTGCCACCCTTTCCACACCTCAAATTTGCGTAAAATAATTTAAAATAAAAGAAGATCATTCTTCGTGCTCACTAAAGATATAAGAAATAATAAAGCATCTTGAACATCACAATCAAACACTAACAAACTGAAATGGTTCTTGCTTTTCATTGTCGGTTATGAGGCTTGCTTTTTCTGCTTGTTGCCACCTTTCTTTTCATTACTCTTCCATTTTTTTCTGCTTTCATTACACATGCATCTGTGGACCCGGCATGTTTCGTCAAATTTTTTCCCTATTTCTTTCAGTCTCCTGGAAGCCACACCACTTTGCTTTAATCGTTTACTCATTCCAGGGAATCAAACAAAAAAAATTAAAAGAAGTAATGGCGGCGTACCTACTTTACAGATGTAAACATTTATGTATGTTAATATTTCGCTTCTACTGTATAACATACTCAAACTGTTGGGCTGCCCTGAAACGCTGCTTTCCGTCGTTGCAGCGTTCCACGAAAACATGAAGGCAAAAGTCCAGTTTGATGGCTCCATGTCTAAAACTTTTCCAAGTTGTAGAGAAGTCAAATAGGTCCGCACTGGCGCCGACGTTGTTCGGCATACTGTATTTTTTTCAGCTCTTCTTGCACATGCTTTCCCAGAGGAGGATAGAGTCATGCTCCCCACTCGTAGAGTCGTAGCACCGGCGGGTTGTTCACACTTTCCCGGCTGCGCGCTGAAACCAAGACCAAGCGTGCACTGATTGGTCAATTGCTGTACGCCGATGACGCTGTCCTAGTTGCTCACTCCGAGATGTACTTGCAAATCCTGTGCGAACGTTTCGCTAATGCTTGCACTGACTTCAGTATGACCATCAACTTGAAGAAAACAGTCGTAATGTTAATCGGAACACTCAATCCACCACGCATTCTCATCAACGGTTCACTGCGTGATGTTGTTGACAAGTTCTGGGATCTGTTGTCAACTCTTCGAACAATCTGGACGACGAAATCAACCAACGAATTGGAAAGACTTCGGGCGACTCAGTTCTCGGGTTTGGACCAATCACCACCTCGTTATCAAATTCGGGTCTGCTCTGAGTGTTCAGCTATCCGGCAGCGAGACGTGGTGCACATACCGCCACCAAGAAAACCGGCTTAGTGCATTTCATTTCAGATGCCTTCGCTCCATTCTCGGTGTCTCGTGGAAGGTCCATGCCCTAACTCCACCATTCTACATGTCACCGGCTCATATGACCGCATCACAATCGTGAGGCAGATGTCTGCGCTGGCCGGGCCACGTCCGTCGTATGGGAGATGGTCGCCTACCCAGTGCCCAAGGATGCCATTTACGGCGAATTCTATAACGCGCCTCGTAGAACTGGCAGACCCAAACTGTGCTATAAAGACGTCATCAAGCGTGACATGGCGAGCTTCCACATTTCTCCACAGTCCTGGGGAAACACTTGCTGCCGATCGCGACAGATGGCGTGCCTCTGAGTTACGACTGTTCACTGTCAGCCACAAACTGCACAGAAGCAATGGAGAAGCGCCGAGCTCATCGTCGCCAACGATGGGATGAGCCATGAGGATGATGAATATTTCGTTTGGTATCTCTGTCTTTTAACTAAAACAAAGTGTAAATATTGCATATAGCAGGCTATAATAATAAATTTATAATCTAATGTCAGCAATGTAAAGAATATTTCATTGTTCACTTCACGTTTCAGTAGTGGTTTAATTCTCTGAGACTATTAGAGGATTCAAACGTTAACTCTGTCGGCACTTGCACGGGGCCATCTTGAGGTGCGGGGCCCATTTTGATAAAATAGGCTCAAAAACGGGGTCTGGTTGAGAAGCGCTGTCTTGCAGCCTTCATCGTGACTGCAAACTTGGCCTAGCTGTTGGGTTGGGCTTCAACCAAATTGTGTGTGCACTAGTGTGTAGTGTTATTCCTTAACTTAGTTCTTTACCAACAAAAGTCTATTTCGACAACTGTATTACCGAAGTCGTAGAACATCCGCCTTTTTATTGCTCAGCAGTGATTACAACGTCTGAAGTTAAAAGGTCATCGTACTGAACAACTTTTTTCAGTACAGCCATTGCTGTTCCTTTCAATAAAAGCCTTCACAATGATACCTGAACATATCGGTTGCCCTTGCGTTAGGCTTTCAGACTAAGGGTAATCGCGTCTAGTTTATCAAAATGGGAGCAACACCTCTTGCGAGCCTTTCCTGTTGAAATGGCATTTCTGTGACTGCAAATGTTGAGTGTACCTTTGAATAAAGGAGGCAAATCTTCTACGAAACCCTCATTGACCACCGGCCCGCACTGGTTCTGATTCATTGTATACTTGCAGTTCAAGCCTACAATCTGAGCTCTGAATTACCTACAAACTCTCGAACTGCTAACCCCCATTCAAGAACGTCGTATTCCGATGCCATTACGTCACACAGAAAACCGTCAGTTCTATTGAAACTGAGCTGAGCAACGTTACCTTTGCAGAGTTATTCAATTCAACATTCAGAATTTGATGTTGATAAGCCCACCTAATGACGAGGCTACAACTTGTGGCACTTACTGAAAATAACCTATTGAACATTAAAACATAACGAGGCTTGTCGAGAAATGTTGGCCGCCAATGTCAGGTGAATGTGCCGTTGGGGCGTTGTTTAGGTTCCAACGATAGGAGTAACAGGATTAAGATAGCCTTGACGAATTACCTTGATTTCATGAAGGGCCTTTTTTATCAGATTTTGAGTGGAAGGGCAATATAAACCTAGAACTGCTGGACCAGTATTGTTTGGAAGTCAGTGGTTGAATGTCATTACACGGTTTATGACTGTAACATAGCATTGTCATGTAACAGATAACTAACGCAGCTTAAGTTAGAAATTGGGTCTTCAAAAATCAGCATGGGCTTTTACTTACAGCTGAAAGGGTAGTTTGGGCCACAATAACCAAAGTTTGTCGATGACTGGTGTAGGGGATGGGGAACAATTGACTCAAAGTATTTTTAAAAAACCCTGATTTCAAAACCAACACTGGGATACTTTAGCACATTGGATTTGACCCAAACTTTTGAGTGAACATTTTATCAATTTACTCACTCCACAACCTCATTTCCTAGTTCTTTATAGGCTACCAGTCCAGGGCTTCTAAACACATACTGAAGAGTTTGAACTTACAAAATTTCTAAAATCAATTTAAAATTAATAAAGAGTTGTAATCAAAAATTACATTTTTAATCTACAAATTGCCACCCAGAGCCCCCTTGCTTTCGTCACTGGTTCCAAACATTGCAAATGTCAATGCAGACTGAATATGATTTTAAACTCTTCGAAGTGGAGACACGTGTGACTGCATGACAAAACACTGACTTTAAGGTGTTTTACTGTACAATGTGGTATGGTTGTGATTTTTGTGAAGTTTTTAGTTCAAAAGCAAACTATTTCAATGATTTTAGAATACTGTGGAGGAAAAATGAAATCGCTGAAGCTGAATCAATGCAGCTGGCAGTTTTCTACAGCAATGCATTGTTTCTGATCCTCCTCATCATGTCAGCGTTCTTCTTTTTCAAGAACTACACCCCTGTTTTGTATCCTTACAGGTTATAATATTGAATTATCTTTGTTTTTACCGTTAATTATGTTGTACTTCTACGCTTATTGTTAACACTGTGCTTATATCTGATGGACTTACTTCCCAAACAAGAGAGTTGCATTGCAATCTTTTTTGCTGACAGTAGCCAATACAAACTTATCATTTGAGAACTAAAGATTAAGAGTGCTGAAATAGTGTATCCATATTTGCTGAGGCGTATGGCCATACTACTACCTAATATTCGCTGTAAACCATACTCGTGCTAACATTCTTTATTCCGTCCGATTTCATCGTTGGGGAATTGCTATCCTTTCCTTAACCACACATTATAGCAACTATATTGTGTCTATGCTCGGTTCCGGTTCAATCACTGCTCTCCTTTCAACTTCATCATCGAAGAACTGAATGAAGATGATGGAAGACAAATTTATGACATCGAAATGAAGCAACATGTGCGCTTTTCAAATTGAAATAAAACAAAAGGGTGTGATTTGATCTCATGCTGTTCGGCAAAAAGAAAGCTGTATCAGGTTCAAAACGCAAGACCAATCGGACCATAGGTGTAGCAGGCAAATTTTTTTGGGTAGCCTACAAAGGATATTTTACCCGAATTAAAACAAATTTGACCTAAAAACATGCGATAAACTTTCTACAAATTTGCTGTAGCTGTTGGTACATCATGTTTTCCACCACCCTGTTGCCATGGACTTGGATACTCGAAATTCGGTTCTTATTAACCCAACCGAAACAAGTAGCCTACGCTAGGCTGTGCAAGAACATTGTCTAGAAGCCTGTTGGGCCAACGGGCTGCGGAGCGCAAATCAAATTTCAGGCATCCAAGTTTTTGTCTCCGGCTACAACATCTAGAAGTTTCTGGCTCCAGAATGATTTAGTCCATTGTAAGTAAAAACAGTCGTATTATTTGTACAACTCCTTTGTCCCACAACCAAGGCTGTGGAACCGGAGTTCGAATTTCCGGCTCCATCTAAAAGTTTTTGGCTCCTGCTATCCACAATTGCTGGGCCCGGCTCCGCAGCCATGCTGCTGGCTCAGTATTCTTGAGCATCTACCTCGCAGTTCTGAGGTTTTCCATTCACATTACAGATGCTGCTGTGAGGAAGGAACCTCATACCTAGCTAAGGTAAACCTGAAGCTGTTTCCTTGTTTGACGATGTATATCTGGGGTGTATCATCCTATTTTTAATTTATTTGTTTATGACCAGACTCGAAGTCCTTAGTATGAACACACACATTCTGCAGAACGCAGGTCGATAAAAACAGTCCAAATAGAACGTAGTACAAGGCATTGAAACCGGCGGAATCACAAGGTTACAGACTCTTTTTGAAACTGCATTGAAGACAGAACCATAGGGTTACAGACACATTCTTAACACTAAAGTTAGCTAGCACGTAACACTTGTTACAAAACCACTGCGGAGCAGGGCACCAATTCCTAAATTGGTCGAGTCTAGGGAGAATGCGAAAGCAATGTGGCATGACACACCATCATCCAAACAGATGCTGCAAAGTTCGATCACTCATTCACAGAGTAAAATGCGATCATAGTGTTCAAAGAATAGGGTCGAGTACAAGGAATCTGACTGCATCAAAGCACGTAACCATATGTTGTTAGATTTTCGGCATTTTTCGAGAAGCAGTTAACCAACGTGTATTTTCGTAACAGAGCCTCAAAGGTAGGAATGTTACATTGAACTTGGTGGCTACTAACTCTCGCTCTCCAGGGCAGGTTGTATAGAGCTCTGCATGCAAAATTATATGCCACACGCAATCTTTGCATGCATGGCTTCCTGAAATTACACCATAATTGTGATGCATACATGGGCGTACAAATGGAACGAAAACGTACGTTTTTAACTGCATTTGAACTTCGGAAAAAGGAGGCTCGCAGCTTGTTTGCTGCACAATATTGATATCGCAGTTGTCTCTGAATGTCTTTGTCATCTGAGAGCTCAGTATCCAATACAATCCCCAGATATTTGTATTGGTCAAC
>Ga0210059_1017442_pt1 | contig 10232 bp, 7 predicted proteins | sample Ectturendosymbi2_FD_188042 | JGI IMG/M metagenome (GOLD analysis project Ga0210059, IMG submission 188042) | Ecteinascidia turbinata endosymbiont from Florida, USA - Sample 2 (SPAdes) (version 2) | ecosystem: Host-associated > Tunicates > Ascidians > Unclassified | place: Key West, Florida...
ACTAGTGGCGACAAAAAAACTGACTCATGAAATAAGTGTTTACTCAAAAATTAAAAAGACGTTTACTCAAATAAATAAATGACTGAAACATCTAACTAGTTGATGTTAATGGCTGAAAAATTTCTCCAACTAAAACTAACTCTTGGTGAAATGACTAACAACGGTAGAGAAAAATAGTACGCCATGTGTAGGCAGTAAGTCTCTGGGGTACGCATTTAAACCTGCCACGAGTTCGCTTTAAACGCTGCGGTGGGAGTAAGCAAGCTGTGTTGAGAGAAAAGCTAGCGCACAAAGCGGTAGACAACATCGGATTGAATCAAACAACACAAAGCATCGTAATAATTATTTCACATGAGGGAGGATCATGTTCTGAATGTTTATTTGCGCGTCAATTAGGTGATACCATTTATTTTCACAGATATCCAGAGAGTGACAACTTGGTTGTTCGACAAAAGTAGTGGTGTATGCTTCGTGCAGAGCTGGCTTGTTTATAGTGCCGTGGTTTTCTGAATAGTGCCGCGACAAGGCCATCTGGTCCTTGTCACTGTCAGTTTTACAATATTGTTTGTTCCAATTACTGCGATGCGCTGACCAGCTAGCTTTTTTCTCTTGAATGAGAAAATATTGAAGTCTCGCAACAAATTACACTCAAATCTGCGTGTAAAAAAACACGAAAAAATGTAGCAATATTTTGACACAACTCGAGGGGAAAAGTAAAGTTATTTCTTACACAACATAGCTTGAAAAAACGAACTTACGCCTTTCAAACTTGGAAGTTCATCAAACTTTGAAATAAAATACAGTCAACAAACGATATATTGATGTTACAACCTGAGGGCAATATACAACCTGCTGATTAATACTACACTACAGGGTGATTAATACTACATTACATTCCAATTATTTTGAATGATTACTTCGTGCAAGCCAGTCTGTCCGCATCTGGCATCTGCAATTCTATCTTCTGTAGTTTTTATTCTACCCGTTCAAGTCATTCAGTCCAAAACTCGCTGTGCAGTCCATACACACAGTCCTCCGTAATGGTGTAGCAACTCAAATGAATAGCCCCATGTTCGGCATTTCTCTCGATTCATGCGACATACCAGTCTTAGTAGTCAAACTGTCCAGGAATATCATATCGTTTCACATTGCAGATCTTTATAGTTCGTGCATTTTCAACGGAGTTTTCCGGAGAAACATGAAACAGCTAAAGTGATTCGACTTTTTATATCAGGTACCACATCAAATCTCGCCAACTATGAACCGGCCGCTAGGCATGTTTAGCAAAATCGAAAATTTTTATTCAGCACAGTAGCAGTAGGTGACTTCCAAGATGAATACAGTGTTGTCTGCTCTTAACAATTCGGTTCTGATGTGGTTCTTCAAACCCCTACACTTACGATTGTTAACAATGTACAGCATGAACACATTTTTTCCTGAAATGGAAATAACCACACCATTGCTGCACTATCGGTAGGCTTGAAGGCTTTCGTAACTGTAGAGTAGATCAATGCAATTTCTTGAAACAGTTGGACCCAGACAGTATACGCAGCGTGGAAAATAACTTATTTAGAAGTGATCTTTCACAATAGAAAACCATTAAAGATCCAATCCAACTTGAACATCGTAAAATACTGTGTCCCATAAGGTTTCACGTTTGGTCCAGTGCTTTTGTAGCAGTCACGCTAGCGCGACCGCTACATGTAAGCAAAGTCGGCCAAAGCAAGGAGAAAGGAAAGATCAAGCAAGCGACACATATAAGTGACGTCCATGCACAAGGAAGTAAGAGCACTCTTTAGCCGATTCGTCTGGCGCGGAGTTAGCATCATTGACGTCACAATCCTCCACGAGGTTCGAGGATCAATTCAACACTGAAGCAGGACTCAATAACTGGGAGTTCCGGCGCCCCATAAGGGACGCCTCCTTAAGGAAACTGGGATGGATAAAGTGCGTCACATGGAGAAAGTAACAAGGAGAAGAAGAGAAGAGATTAAAAAGACAAAGGCTCAACGTACCGAAGACAAATCAAGCATGACATGCACTTCATCAGACCTGGCTGGACACTTGATATCAATTGGCAAGATAAGTTCAAAGAGAAGATAGTGGGCAATCCAAAGACTTCGAGGAAGGAAAGTGATGTAGCAGTCACGCTAGCGCGACCACTACATGTAAGCAAGGTCGCCCAAAGCAAGGAGAAAGGTAGTACCAAGCAAGCAACACATATAAGTGACTTCCATGCACATGGAAGTAAGAGCTCTCTTTGGCCTATTTGTCTAGCACGGAGTTAACATCAATGACGTCACAATCCTTCCCGAGGTTCGAAGATCAATTGAAGCAGGACTCAACAACTGGGAAGTTCCGCTTCATTTTTTATATCTATGTCGTACCTTAAGTAGGGCCGCAGCGGCTTTCGCCTAGGGTCGTAAGAGCTTTCAAGAGTCGCCAGGGTCGCGAAGTGTTCGTCTTTGCCATCAGCGTGACTTCCTTCTTGAATCAAGTTTTCTAAAGTAGTCCGAACTGCACTCTTCATCCTGTAATCTAGACTGATTATGTCGTCATAATCTGTTTCACGAAAGTACATTGCTCCTGCTGTAGAGCCTGGTTGCAGTGGTTGAGGATAGGAATCCTCTGTCGCTTTACGTGGTTCACCTGACAGCGTAGTTCAGTGCAGTAGCATAGTGCAACAAATTTAGATTTGATTTTTACTCACAGTTTCTTTGTTACTCAAACAAGCGGTCTCTACAGCATCTTTAACAGTGCCCTACTTAAGTTTTTTCATCGAATCGTTGTTTGAAAACGTTGCGTATATCAGCTGTGGGTGATATAAAAAAATCAGGTAATTCCGCATGTTTTGACTTGAAAGCGGGCAGTCATACACTTTTCTGAGATGCATGAGTTGCTGCAAAGTTTGCCTGTGGTCTTCGCTTATTTTTGGAAGTCATTCAGCCGCTTTTTTGTATCAGGTGCACAGCCCATAGAATTATAGAAAATTTGCTTTGTTGTTTTGCACTATGTCTAGTTCGATTCAAGCGGGACCGAGTTATAGGCCAAAGAAACAGTCATATAAGAAGCAGAAACGATCAGTGGATGGGTCCTTTTTGGGGAGATTTGGAGTTGCGGACATATTTGGAAAGGCAATTTGTGTAATGTGTTCAAAAGAAATCGCTGAAAAATCACTGCAATCGAACAAATTGTTGAGACAAATGAATACTCACAAAGATGTGGCTTCACTAACAGATAAGGGAAGGAAGCGTGTTTTTAAGCAGCCCTTTGAAGAACTAACAAAGTGCCAAGCGTTCTTGAGACAATCTTTGACAAAGAAGCAACGACTTGAATTATTTTCATACAAGGCAGCTTATATTGTTGCTAGAGAAAAGCGACCATACGTGGAGGGTGAGGTCGTCATAAAGCATGTGCTTGAGAGTTTCGTTGAGATGTTTGAAGGTGAGGTCTTTCAGAAGACAGTCAGAGATGCCATTACTGGAGTTGCTCTTAGTAACAATACGACAGCTCGCAGAATCGAAAGTACGGGGAAGGATTTGAGAGAACAGATTTACGAAGATTTTCGTTCTTCACCTTACACAGCATTGGCCATTGATGAGCCCACTGATATTACGTCAGAAGCACAGTTGTTGGTGTATGGCAAATTTGCATGTGGATGTCGAATAGTAGAGGAGCTTCTTTGTTGTTTGACGTTGCATTCGACAACAACAGGGCACGATATTTTTAGCGCTGTGGATACTTTTTTCACGGAGATTCAGTTTGATTCGGGTCGTGTAGTAGAGTGTTGCATCGTCGGGGCTCCATCGATGATGGGAACAAATATTGAATTTCGAGGTATCCTTCAAAGAAAATTTTCTCACATCCACATCAAACACTGAACCATACACCGGGAAGCTTTGGCTTCCAAAGAGCTTTCGTCTGTGTTCAATGAAGTGATGCAGGTAGAAATCAAAGTGGTTAATTTTGTGAAGTCCAGAGATTTGAACTGCCGACTCTTCAAGGATCTTTGTTCCACTGAAAATGCAGAGCACATCACTTTATTACTTTACACGGCTGTGAGGTGGCTTTCACGCGGTAGCACACTGAAGAGAGTTTTTATCATCAGGAATGAAGTAAAAGATGTCCTGCACAACCGGAAAAATAAAAATGCAACTTTTTTTCAGATGATCTGTTCATTACTCGCCTTGCGCTCTTGACTGACGTTTATGAGAAACTGAATGAGCTGAATATTTCACTGCAAGGTCGAGGCAAATGGGTGTTTGAACTGCAAACTTCCATTCGTGCTTTTGCTAACAAGCTGGCTATTTTCGTCACGCGAGCAAAAATGGTGATTTTGGTTTGTTTCCACATTACTAGGAATTTCTTGCAACAACGGATAGTGAGATGTCATTTCCAACTGTAAAGCAAGACCTCGTTCAATACTCGACAAATTTGCAAGCAAATTTCAAAGAACGCTTCCCTCAAATAGAAGAGATGTCGTATCGACATCTTCAGTTTCAATTTCGAATTGATGCTGAGGCTTGTGGTGACTTGGGATTAGAGGTGACAGAGTTGCAGATGAAAACCAAAAAATTCAGTTTGAGGATTACGATTTAGCTAGTTGTTGGTTAAATGCACCAAAGAAGTATCATAGTTTGAAAAATGAAGCTACAAAAGCTCTTGTTCAGTTTGAGTCCACGTATGTGTGTGAAGCAACATTTTCATGCATGGTGTACAACAAGCCAAAGTATAGAAAACGACTCATTGACGCTCGTTTGCACGACAACCTGATTATTGCAACTACCACGTATGAGCCACGCTTCAGAAAGCTTGTTTTGTGAGCCATCCACGCACCTTTCTTGCCAGACTGATTTGGGTGCAGAATGTGTTTATCATTTTGTTACGCTTCTTTTAAATTATTTCGGTACTTCTGTGTTTCATTTTCGGGTCTGGTCTGAAGTTTAAAATTTTATGTGAGATTCATTCGCACCTGGGTATTTTGTAGCCCAGATATGCTTGGAAAGAGAATATATCAATATGAAATAGCAGACTGTGAATGGCAGTGAATAAATAAATATTTCGTAATAGAACTGGCAGAGAACGTACTCTATCACGAGAATTTCTTCCATAAAACCATCAACCATAGCGATGAATTTCGTTGTTGCACTTTACAGAGAAAAGATTTTACGGTGCATAAACGGAATAGTAGGTCTTTGTAAAATTCCTGATGCAAAGGATAGATAAGAAAATCGATTGTGTAGGGTCGCGTAAAACGTGCAGATATTGGAAAATGGGTCGCAAGAAAAAAAACTTGGGAACCTCTGATCTATATTAATGATTTACCAGTAGCTTGCAAGTGAAAGTTTTCCCATTTTGTAGACGATACAACTCTATTGCTTTCCCATAATGATAAAAAACGTCTGGAATCTAAACTGAACTTGGAAATGCAAGAGACTGAAAATTGGATTAATGCAAATAAATATATTGTTAATTACGAAAAAACAAATCCACACTATTTTATATAGTTTCACATCAAATTCCGTTGAACTTCTTCTGCATTGGTCATGCTTTGGAACTTGTCGGCAGCTAATGATACTTGTAATAGAGTTCGAGACCTAAGATTCACGATAGAAAATGAACTGACTGTTCAGGTATGTAGAAATTTGTCGTTGGTAGCTTTGCACTGTACATGTTAAAACCTTAAGTAAATGTGGATCAGCTTCGAAAGACTATATCTGTGTTGTTTACTCCCATCTGCGCTATGCAATATTTACCTGGGGCAGTGCCAAATGCGACTTCATTAGATCGTCTATTCAAGATGAATAACCAGGGCCATAAGGTAATTGTTGAGACAGCTTCATGCCTTCTTCGGTCTAACCGACATAATGTATTCAATAACTTTTTTGACAGTGTATGTGAAAGAAAAACAGCGATCTAATCATATTGTTATTCATTGTTGCGTAGAGAATTGTTGGTTTATCGATGTAACCTTTAACTGGCTTGTGTTCAACGATAAGCATCAAATCGTCATTTGTATGCAAGCTATGCACACATATGTCACATAGGCTAGCCTTGGCTTCTCTTCGCTTTCTCTCAAGTAGGAAATAAGTCAACGAATGTTTGCGCAACTCATGAATGCTTGCGTTACCGCATGCAGACAATGCACAAACAGCTCGGAACTTGTTCATGCAATCTGATTGTTCGAGAAGTTTTGTGCTTACGTGGTTGTGTTTGCGCCCTGTGAGATTCAGCGGCGATTCTAAGGGGGGTCTGGGTGGGCCATGGCCCCCCCAGATTTTTGCTTGGCCCCCCGTTCGACCCCCCAAATTTTTTTCTTAATTCCCCGTTTAAGTTCGTTTGGTTGATATATGCAGGGTTGCCAAATGCGTTTTGTAAAAATATTGGCGATTTTGTCAACAGCGCCAGATCTAAGCTGTGTCGTAATTCGTAAGAGACACAGGGAAAACAGAGAGACAGTCAGTATCGCTGAGCCACAATTAATGATTTGCCCGTATTTTGGATGATTCTGATTCATTACATTTATTTCGGTGTGTGTATGACGTGATGATCCCACCAAGGATTCCGTCACCAGCAGCAAATAAACTTCGCTGAAGAAACTGTCCTGACATAATTCACTACAACAGTCATTATAATTTGAGAAATTCTGCGTTAGTTCTTTTAGAAGTTACGGCAAAAAAAGTATTGTACATAGTTTGAAAAGTTTGGGCCACTCTCATAAAACTTTTCGCCCCCCCTGGTGTCCCAAGCTGGTTACCGGCCTGGGTGATCATGGCATGTGATCTCTACTGCTGCTTGCTGCCACAGTGTGAAGCTTTGCGCACTTGCCGCGCGGGCTTTCCGATCGCAACACTAGCACGTACAGGCCGATGCACATCTATCTGTGGCGCTGCTATGCTACTTAGGTCCAACTGGTACCGAAACCTCACTGCTGTTAACTGCATACTGCATTGAATAGTCCTCACCCTAACCACGCTGCACACTCGTACTGGTAGTTGCATAACATTGTTATGGTTACACCACAATCACAAAATGTCCATAAGCTACCACAAAAACGGATTAGTCAGCAGTCACCAAACCGTTAGAAGATGGTTTATTTTTATGTGCTTTGTAGTAAGAATGTTTTGATGAAACTAGTTGGCTATCAACAGCCTACTTGTCTCTGTGTCAAGATGGAATTCGTGGTTGGAATCATTTCCCTTTCATGTGAATTGTTTTCTCTTTCTAAAACTGCTTTCGTTCATTTGAGGACGGCACAATTGTGTGCGGAAAATAGTGTTTCGATTTACATGTGCAGTGCTATGCAAGTTGCATGGTCAGCATATAATTTTCGGCATAGCAGTAGGTCTACACGTGTGTGATTGCATCTACAGTGGGGTTTACGTGTCTATAGTGAATAAAGCTGTATACACACTGCCTGCGTCCTGTGCGTTTTTTGAGCGCATGCGTCTGATTTCGTGACGTCACGTCCTTTTCTAATGCGTCTGGTATGGTCTGCGTTCGAGTAGAACCTGTGTCTATATTGACGCATCAGACTCACTGCTCTGGCTCACTTCTACTCGAACGCAGACCATACCAGACGCATCAGAAAAGGACGTGACGTCACGGAATCATACACATGCGCCCAAAAAACGCACAGGACGCATCCCGTGTGCATACAGCTTTATAACGCTAGTTCATATTTAATAATATTCACAAGGCTATGTTGGGTTTGATAGGGTTAATCATAGCAACTTAATCTTCAAAACAATGAAAAATCACCATGAAAGATAGACATTTATGTTGACCCCCTACTTTTACCTTGGCCCCGCAGTGCCCCCCACTTTTTTCATTCTAGAATCGCCACTCGTAAGATTGGCCGAACGCGAAACAAAAGCAACGCGACTTTGCTTCACTTACTAAAAAACTGAAATTTTCGCCGGACTTTGGTCACTATCTGAAACAAGTTGGGGGGAATTTGCACGTCACCTTTATGCTTGAGCAGTACATGCATCTTTCAGTTTCTGTTATTTCGGGTCTATACCAATTGATAATAATCAAACTTTGATATAGGTAGGGTCTAATAAGCAACCGAAGTCTATGTGGACGAAGTCAGTACAATATCGTAACAAGGACTTGTGCTATGGCTGGGAAATCCTGAATAGGAGCATAAACAATGCGAACTTGGGTCGGAATTCTGTCTACATTTCCCAGAAATATGGACTTTATATGCGAACTTCGGTTCGCGTTTACCTAGGTTGTGCCGAAATGTTTCGTGATATCGGTCTTAGACATGTCAAAGGGAATTTCGCATAACACAAAAACGGAACGAAATGCTGCCCGATCTTTCCTCGGTATTGAAGAAGTTAATTCGATTTTGCTGCGCAGTAATCACATTTCGTGTATGGAATATTCTAGAAATTGCGTGCCATATAATCACCGCCTATGTCATATTACTCTCCGAACAATTTACACGCCGGACATAAAAAAGCCTTGGAGGAACAAAAATAAACCGAAGAAAGAAGGCGATGAGCTTTAAGACAAAAATAATGGCATCTCTGAGTTGCTCGAACCCTTGCTAGCCGCATGAACTCACATCAAAAACGTTGCAGATAGTCCTGGGAACAGTCAGCCACAACATAATGTTTGTAAAATTCACCTCAGTGAACAAATGCCCTCAAAGGAAATCCATTTTTCCAACATTATTCTTTAGATAATAAATATTTATAATTATTTAACTAGTGAAATTAATGCACAAAATATGAAGTCAGAAGATATCACTGAAGAATGTAAATACTTACCACTTCATATTTTCCAAACACGAAAAACTATTAAAGGAATATTGAGGATTCCATTGTTCAAATCTGTAACCAATAGTGCTATTCTGTCTACAGAGATTCTATCGCCATAGGTAAAAGATATCAAAAAGCGGCAAAATGTTGAAGCTCAACAAATAAGTGGAGCTACCCTATGCATTGAACCAAAGCTCTATCTTTTTACTTCTTCAAACTTTACCTTTTCTGCTAACTATTTCCACTGGTGTTTTGTCGTAAAATGCAAGAGAAGCATATCTGTAATACATGTTTTTTTAATAGAGTAAACCTTCTAGCTGTACGGAGGTTATTGAAAAGAGCTATCTGAAATACTGTAATCTAAGTAACTTTATTTGCGTGAATGTCATCCATTTTGTGGTGCGAATATAACCAAAAATCAAGCGAATTTCACCAATAAAACTTCGTTTTAACCTTCAGTATTTGCATTATTGCAGTGCTTGTATAAATATTCAAATAAACGACGTAACATAACCCTTCTAAAGCTCAAGCATGTACTACAGTATATCAACCAACCTTTCTCTCCACTGCACCTTTTCAAGGAAACCTCAGCACACGTAACTTCCCACAAATATCCAGGTCACAGCTTTCGTCACTCCCTGATATGGAACCTGAATATCTCTTCACCTCACCACCGAACGTTATCAAGAATCAACGCTGCAGAACATCTTGAATCCTCCTTACCAAGACACGCCTTGCTAATCCCATATTGTGCATATATTTTACCCATTTTGGATTATGGTGACAATAACGTCTCTGGTGCAGGCAGTAGTCTACTGGAAAGCATTCAAGCCTCTTCAACAAAGCTTATTCGTGGCTGTCTCCGAACCGCCTCACACGAAAAAGTCCACCGAGACCTGTTCCTAACACAACCACTACATGTCCAGCGTCAAATCTATATTTCAATGGCGTTAGGCAAACTTCTTTTCGGAGCTTGCCGCCTTTTTTTTGAAGCCTTGGCCTCAAACTTTTGAAGTACGTATCCACTTCTCTTCGGATTTTGAACTTGCTGTTTAATTCCTTCGTGGCAATCATTGCAGTGTACTTTCACAACACATTTTTTGTAAAGTTTCCACGCAGTGGAAATCTCTCTCCATTAAATTACGAAAGTTTAGTCCCTGCAGTCCTGAAAGCTTCAAGTCATTTGCGGCAATTCGCGGTACTATATGGCATTTACTTACTTCCAATTCTAGCGAACAGCCCTCTCAACCTCGTTGGCAATTAAAATCGTGCTTTTTCGTGCGACGGACGTAAACGAGAAAAACGTATCTTTTCTGAATGTCGTTTAATTTACAGATCACGCCAACACTTGATACCCGGTGATTGCAAAATCTTGGTTGAAGAAGAGAGTTTTTCTCACCCGGTGCACTAGAACTGATTGATCTGTTTCTCTCTAGCCACCCTAAGGTGCCCATGGGCCCT
>Ga0210059_1017443_pt1 | contig 10231 bp, 5 predicted proteins | sample Ectturendosymbi2_FD_188042 | JGI IMG/M metagenome (GOLD analysis project Ga0210059, IMG submission 188042) | Ecteinascidia turbinata endosymbiont from Florida, USA - Sample 2 (SPAdes) (version 2) | ecosystem: Host-associated > Tunicates > Ascidians > Unclassified | place: Key West, Florida...
CTTCACCTGTGCTGTTGAATTTGACAGTCATCAAATGTAGGCTGGGCTTGATTGAGTGACTGCTTTGGCCGTCTTTCGCCCAACCTGTGCTGTTTGTTTTAAGCTTTGTTTATTGAAATGTGTTCTATTGCTGTGTACTTACAGCGCAAACATGACTTGACTTGACTTTTGCTCGGTGACCATCGCACGTTCGTTGTTGGTCCGCTTATATTTTCGTTCAATTTACCTATTTAGATGGATTGTGGCCTAATTTTGCACATAATAGGTGTCTACGCGAAACTTTGTCTTTTCGCTAGCCTAATTAAAAAAACTGCCACGTGAGGTTGTTCTTTAAAGGTATGCCGTAGTTACTTCATTTATAAGCTGTTGTCTGTTAGTTCATATACAAGCTGTCATTCTTTGCAAAATCAATTCAATCCTTTCCAGTTTGCAATAACTTTCCACAAAATATTTGGATTTCCTTTAGAAGCGACGTTAAGTAGATTTTTAATCAAACACATTTAGTTTAAAGACGTCAGTAATCAAAGATTTCGCCGGCTTCAATGTCTTGTACTCCGTTCTGTATTGTCTGTTTTTTCAACCTGCGTTCTGCAGAGTGTGTGTGTTCATACTATGGACTTCGTGTCTGCTATAAACAAACAAATAAAATAAATAAAGAAAATCAGAAGCTTAGAGCCATTTCTTATGCAACAAGGCTCAACCAACACAAAAGTGCAATATGTACTCCGTTATTCCAGTTTTTTTAAGGTGTTTTAGGGACCCGATTCGGGTCCATCGAATTGAAAATGGGGTCCCTAAAATCAGAGAAAATTATTACCGGGTCCCTAGAATAAGAGAAATCGGTTCCATACATATCCATACCGGGTACCTAACATTTTCCTTAAAAAAAACCTGGTTACACAAAATGAGGTGGTTCAAGCACCAACTGTTTGATCAACCATTTGAAATCTAAGCACAGAATCCAGAAGGGTGAAAACCACAAAACTATTCCGGCACAGGAAGAGATCCGATCACAAATTGTGATTGTGCACCGCTTTCGTCGCTCACGCTTTCAAATAAGAAACATCTGTTAAAAATGACACACGCTTTGAACACACACACTATAACTTGAAACACTCGGGCGGCAACCACATCAGCTGCAGCAACATGGGAAATTTTACTATCACAGCCCAGCAGCTCAAGTGCTCACGCAAAAACGAAATACCCAGGTGTTTTAACACGAAGACACACGTGAAGGGCAACGCCAAATGCGGGATGTCAAAAAAGGCCAACAGCGGAAAACCTTTATAATGCATAGCAAATTTTCTGTTCCAAAAGCATTAGACGTACATGTGGAAACATGGCCTGCTGTGGACAGTGTCTCAATTATCGTCACTGTCTGACTCTGCCTTTCGTCTCATGTTGCGCAGCAGAAGGAAAAATGCACTGGCGAACACTAGACCTGCTCCGATTCCACTGTACAGCGAAATTTTGGATGGCAAAAAAAGCGCTTGGAAAATAAATGCAAAAATAATTTGCGAGGTCTGGACCAACGTCGCCGGACCTGCTCTTTCTTTCTGAAGCGCAATTGTCATGAGTATTTGAGCGAGAAACCCAGAAATACCTGATCCGAGCATTATTAGTACATCGTTAAAGCATGGAATTTCTAAAGTTCCTCGAAATGCCATGTAGATTGGAAGAAAAAGTGCACCTTCCCAAGCGTAGTAAAACAAAGACAAACTATAGTGAATGTCTGACCCCATCTTACGGACCAAAATATATGCTAAGGCAGTAGTTACGGCCGAGAAGCAAGCCAAAGCGACCCCCAAAATTCTTTCCGTTGGATCGACGTCATCTTTGCTTGCGCCGAACATGAAAGACGGTTGAGTGATGAAAATCAACCCGGCTAGTGCGACCAACGTTGCTAGAACATCTGCAAATCCGCAAGGTTCTGCAAAATAGGTTTTGTTCAGAATTTGAACCCATACATTTTTCTCGAGCAATTAGTAAATGAGGAAACAGTTTTAGCAATTGTCACTAGATACAAAATAGAGAAATTTCAGTTCGCAACAAAACTACCGTTTGAAAAACATCAAATATCGCGGTGTGCATAAAACCCGTCGTAAAAACGCAGGAATTTTCTTGCACACCAGACGAAACTGATCATACACATCAAGAAACTTGGTGGCTTAAACAACTTGACGTACGTTTGTGCATAAGATCGCAGCCGAAGTGCGAAGTTTGCATATCGTAATATTTCTCTTTCTGAAATGGCGCTAAACCTGACAGAAACTTAGGCTTAATACAAGGACTGTGGCACTGCTCCTCTTTACCAAGAACTGATTTTCTGGCGGACCAGCATCAGGCCCGTCGCCAGGATTTAGCAGCATGGGGGGGCACATTTTTAAAATACAGTATTGGATGTATGCAGCAACCGGGGGGCCAAACGTGAAATGGGGGGCACCGATTTCAAATGGGGGGCCGGGCACCACTGGCCCCCCGCTGGCGACGGCCCTGACCAGCATGCAGCTTTTTTAAAATCGCACAGCTTTGAACACCAACTTTATTTTCATCAGTTTGATGAAGGAAACCTTTTCCACAGGCTGTATGGTTTATTTAATGGATTTTCCGAAATCTTGTATTTTGCATTGCAAAGAATGATATAGATCAGTGGTTCCCAACCTTTTTTGATGCATTCCTCCCCTATGGAACTTTCAATCCTCCCGTGTTCGGGTTGGCAGGTTAGTATTAACTACAATTGGAACAATGGTCTTCATTGACGACAATAACTTGATTAATAAAAGTGGGACAAAAACTGTTCGTCAAATAATTGCACTAAAGTTTGTCAACAAAAAGTGTGATAGTCCACCAAAGTGAATAACTAATTCAAACAGCCAATGTCAACTTTTAAAAAAAGTGCAACACTTGCAATCAACAGGTAACTTGACGATAAAGTGGAAATTCCTTCCCTGAACTCATGAAATTCCCCATTCCTCCCTGGGAAGGAATTCCACTTCGGTTGGGAACCACTGATGTAGATAAAACATATGCACGAAACACTTCTTTTCGTATTGCAGATCTATTGCTTGTCACTTTTTATATAAGACGAAATTCAGTTAAACCGAACGCATTTGTCAATTAAAATATTTTCCTGTGCTGTCGACATGCTGTCAGATATTTCACCAAAACCTGTGAAACTTCACAATGCACTTCTTTTGTTATTTCAGAGCGATTGTTTGCCACCCTCCATATAGACGAAATCCAGCTCAACCGAAAGCATTTGTTAATTGAAATATTTTGCTGTGCCGTCGACATGCTGTCAGAATATTTCGTCAAACTCTGTGATTAATGATGACGATACAATAAAAAAACAAACGCTTGTTACAAAATCTGCCGCATGTGACACTGCATTGAAATCGTCGGGTGCGCTTTTTCGATAGACGAAAACATTCGAAAACTCTTAAGGTTTTGTAAAAGCTAAAACAACTGATTACCTTGATGCTCTTTCGCGCTAACATTTCCTCAGTCCTTCTTAGACAGCGAAGATTACAAGAAACATGAAAAAGTAGGATGTTCAGAAATACGGTACAATTTGCCTAATTCGTCACCTCAAGGGGATTAGAAAAAAGTGACGAATTAGGCGAACTGACGAATTATGCAAACAGGTGAAAACTCTATCATAGAAGCTCGTATACTTTATCAAAGTAACTCGTATACATGGTGCTCTTATTTGCAGTAAAATACATGTTTATGACGTTATGGTTAAATACAACAATTGATTCATTTTGCTCTATATTGACCCTTCCATTTAATCAAGTACCTTTTAAATCTTTAATAAACTTTTCCGCCTTCTCTCAATGAGGAGTCGGGTCGCGCTTCAAACCTCGTGTATAAATTCGATAAACAAATTGCGAGGTGCCACAATTCTCAGATAAAGATCCTTAATTTTTTGAATTCCCATACGTACTAGCTGCTTAGACATCAAAAGCGAAATTGCAAATGACGAATTAGACGAACAAAACGTTTCTCAGGGATGGAAAGAGGTGACGAATTAAGCAAATTGACGAATTAGACGAACAGAAATGTACACAAAAGATAGGGATTCTGCTGGGACCGACGAAAAAGTAACGGATTAAGCGAATTGACGAATTAGACGAGTTCTACTGTATCTCTATGGCACATCCCGTCCTTTGACGACCATGAAGTCGTCAGTCAATGACATCACTGCAGGTTGGTAAATGTCTCTTAATTTCGGTCAGTGGTTCTCAAAGTGGTCGATATCGCCCTCCAGGGTCAATTGGACCATCAAAGGGCTCGATAAATAGTCACGGGGTCGAATGGGGGTCACTGAACGGTCCATAAGTTCTAAGCATATTTTCGGATTGTTTATTATTTTATCATGCATTTAAAGTAAAAGTACTTATACTTATTTTGACACATACTTTCCTTGTATTAGTAACTGTTGGGCTAGGCCACGGGGTCTACAGAAAATTGTATACTTTAATTGGGGTTCGACGTGCAGAAAGGTTTGAGAACCACTAATTAGATCATTCGGGTACTGCTGTGACAATGCACGTAATGGGGCCAATGTAGTGATGGTGACATGTTGGATTTGTTTGTTAAAGGTGGTTGAATCGTTTGGATTATATTTTAAGTTGATTATATTTTTTCGGCAGGCTGAGACATATCTTTAAAATGTTTTCTACTTTAACAGGATTACTCAATAAATGCGTCTGCATAAAGTATTTACAACCATACACAAAACCTTACCTTTCAAGAAGAAGAAAGCAAATAATCCCACTAAAGTGACATACGAATATTGAATAGACATAGCGTCTCCCAAGGGTAGGAATCCAATACTGTAGATCAATGTTACATGTGAAATCATGCCGAATGCAGCTCTGCTGAGTAAAAAGCAGTTCGTCAGGCGATTATCTTTGACTATTGATTCCTTTCTGTATGTGAGCAGAGGCAGAAGGCAAATGTATTGAATGCAAACTCTTATGAATTGAATTTGATCCGCATCTGCACCTTTGACGAATTTCACCAACAAACCACTAGTAGCACCGCATATTGCTGAAAGGAACGCGAACACCATCCCCAGTGCTGATTGGCATCTTGATTGTTGTGGTTTGTTGGACCGTATTTTGTTGTCAGTTTTAGACTGTTGGCAAGTCATTATCTTGTTTTTTCCAGCCTGTTTTTCCGGCGACATGGGCGTCTTCTCACAAAAAGTAAATAATTTTCAACATTTCACTCAAAGGTTTCGTAGATCTCAAGTTGTTTTCGGAAGACAAGAAAGATGTCTCTGAAAATAAGAAAAGACCTGCATAGGTGATAACATCACTTTACATCATGCCGTTGAGGCACTTCACACTGTTGAGGTACCAGGGTCAGACAAGAAGCCTATTGCGATGTTGCTGCAAATACTTTGATAAATGTCTTATGTAATCCATTACTGATAACTGCAATCCTAGATATCGAAATAAACGTAGCGATAAGTAAAACGCAAGAATTCACAACCGTTGTTTCTAATCCCTTGAAAAACTGTGCAAACGTACGTGGTTTGAAAAATTGGAAAACTTGTGTATATAGAACGCTTTTTGTCTGCAAGGGCAAGCTTGGGGCAATGGATTAACTTCGGAGGGAAAAAACGTTCGAATCCAGCTAAAGATTGAATGCAGAGCACGAGTAATTTTTAAGGCATGGAGGCGCCTTCAGCTATTTTGATGATAAGGATTTGAGATATTTTGCCACAACTGCAAGTGAACACAACTTTTCCGGTTTATAAATATCATTGAACCAAAGCATCCTTCTGTGAATAACATCAAGCTGCATCATAAAGTCGAACTTAAACCATTTTGTTCTTTTCATAGGACAACGTAGATTAAACGTAATGAAAACTAAATTTGTTTACGTTCAGAGTCCACCGATTTCTATTAGATTGTTTGGCTTTTGCCCTTTAGAATTTTTAATAAGGCACCGGCTAAGTGGTACAGTTGGATGAATACGAGCCACTAAAATTGATGAACTGGATTCGCTTCCCGGTCGGGTCTGTACTTGCGGCCTGTCCAGCCTCGTGCTCCGCGCTAATGGTGACCGCTCCTACTGACTTGCCAGCAATGCAGCATCCACTGCGAAAGTAGCCGCGTGGCTCCAGGCGCAAACAAGCGGAGATGGGCGCCGCAGCATAACACTCGTGCTACTGCGAAGGGAGCTCAATAGCGACTAAATCGTAACCGAAATTTTCTTAAGTCAAGCCAAAGCAGACAAATTTATATCTTGAACCTGCTTCACCAGCTATTGAAAAAGCGTGTGTTATGAACTAACTAACAAGACAACGTCAATAAAAATGAAGCAGGGCTTGGTAGTTCAGTAATACAAACGGGACAAAACGAAAAACGCCTGAATAAATTCACTCCACCTATGTAACATATGTTTTTTCAAACAAGTTGCAGGTGCATTTTAGTTGCATGTTTAGTTCGCTGTAAATGATTGCAATTGTGTGATTGGCCAATTGTCAACTGTCTGTCGCGCGCTCGGCTTACCTATAGTAAAGCTGTTTGCTCAGTTCAGCTGCGCTGGTAGAATTCTTAGTTTTGTTTCCGTTATGTTTCAGAAATCGTATTCGGCGATCGATGGCTGTTGTATTCGTGACAAGAGTGTTTGCGCTGACCATCTCTAGTTTCCGCAAGCAATTTCTGCAGGAAATACGAGTCTGCTGCAATCTGTTGATGTGAGGGAATTTGTGATGTGTCAGAAACGACGAACGTTTGTTGCGTACGTGATGAAAATGCTGTGGCTGTGATTCACCACAATTTGTAAAATACGGCTGAAGCGGTAATGTCTACAAAAGCCGATCTTGAACATTTTTGAGCGTGACCCGAATCTGAGTTTGGTTAAAACCTCGCGATCCAAGCCTCAAAAAACGTATGAAAAAGCGATTGTATGGATAAATTTTGGCAGTAAACTGATAAGTTCGCTTTCTAGAGCCCCAAATCAACGGAAAATACTCCAAAAAACGCAAAATGACGACAACCTATTGAAAATCAAGAATATTAAGTGGGGACCTGGTTTTTACATTTAGCTGGCCAGGGGAGCCAATTCGCCCCTCTTGCTCCACTGCAACAAACACATTAAAATAATAATTAAACAAAAATGATTACTTTTTAAAATCCTCGTTACAGTTGATAAACATCAACGCTTCGAATATTTTATCAATCAAACGCCATCGATCAGGCTTGAACATTCGTGCAGCAACACTGAAAATTCGTTTGTTAGTAATTTCAAAATTGCTGACTATTTCTCCTAACCGCGGTTTACGAGCGTATGCAAGACAAGCCAGCATAGCATTATGCAGCCTTTAATTGGAAATGAAATGAACAGTGACGCCAATATAGCTATTCATCTGTCACTTGGACCAAATGTCAATGGTCAACAAAACCTTACTGGTTTCGCTGAGTTTTTTACCAGTTTCTGGTGGATCACGTTTGACATGCTAGTTATCAGTGTTGAGGAAACGTGCTTTCGACTTGGATTAAACTTAAGCACCTTATTCCTCTGAAAAAAGGTAATTTACTGTACTAATTATATACATAGCCTACTCCAGCACTTACATTCATAAGTTCACTCTGAATATATATAAATAAAACCAACACCTCTCCTCGTAATGTTCCGCTATTTTGTTGCCGTAGTGTCAACCGGCTTTTAAGAAGAGCTCCTATTTTTGTTGCTACGTCTCACTAGGCTCACTACGTAACTTCTGGCGGCCAGCAGGAAGAGTAGTTGGAACAAAGCTAGACTTCGCTACAAACACATGTGCTTGTCGCTGGATCATATGGATTTAACACACACAGACAGGCTCGCAGCCAATCCTGAAACATAACCATAACAAACGATGATAAAGGAAGAAATTCAGCCACCCAAACCGTGGTTGGGCGCACAGTGATGTAGGTTGAAGATTTCCTAATTTAATCGCGAAAGTAATCGTCGATTACGATTAAACTGGCAATGCAATCGATTACAATTACATTTCACTTTTGGTCAATTCAATCGATTACGGTTACGATTACTCAAAAAACTGTAATCGATTGTAACCGATTACCATTGACGATTACCCCCTGTCTGGTACTTGTAGTACCAGCGGCATTATAACCTAGTACTTGCGACGTAATGAAAGACAAGATTTCTTGAATAAGACGTAGCATTGATGGCGTGTAGGTACAAATATTTTAAAAACACGAGTGATGAGAACAATGACTTATTTTAGTGGCAGCCAATTTTGCGCCACAGACCTCCTTGTAGAGGACGTTCCTACAACTAGATCTTATCTGTAGCAAACAGGCTATTTTCCTTCAACTGATATCTTTCATCGCACCCAGTGGTTCCCAACCTGTGGCACGCGTACCGCACCAGTGGTACGCGAAGGTCTTCCCGGATGGTACACGAGTAACTTCCATTTTGTCGCAAAAACTGGATTGGCAGCTTTCTAGTATACGTATGGAGATTTGTTTTTAAATAAATAAATTTTCCTGTAGCCTGCTATTCCTATTTTATCACAACATTATGACTTTCGATACGCTGTCAGAAAATTTATGCCACGCACAACTAATTGGTGGAAGGTAAACAAAAACAAAAATCTAATTAATTTTAGTTGTGGTCTTTTGTTGTTATTTTAATTTATATTATGCTTCTGAATAAACCAAGATTCGATCAAATTAGTTCTTCTCGAAGATGCGGCAAGCGTTGACAATATGGGGTGCACAAGCGGTACGAGATCGTAAAAGGGTTGGGAACACCTGCAGTAAAGGAATACGAGTTCATTTTAGCGATGAATCAAATAGGTCGGGAAATCTGACACACTAAAGCGGTTCGTAGAAGTTGAGACGCACACAGTTATTCATAAATTTAACAGCCAACCATCTTTGCTGAAATGACCTTAGCGCACATACGAGTTACGTGGTAAGGAATCTGAAATTTCGAACTGTGCAGGATTGCCGAAACAGACCTTTGGTTGGACAACTTGTACGTGACAACCAATGAATGCAACTTCGCTTTCAACCAGAGATGTACTTTGGCCCTATGCTTCAACCATAGCAATAAAGCTTGACAATAAATTAAAACGATTCGCTGGTACAGAAGAGCAGCCCAATAAAAACCGTGGGCACCAGCAGGCAATGCTGTGAAAACAGGACGTTTGCGTTACCGTTAAAGAAGTTTCATAAAGTAACATTTAATTTGCTTAACAAAAAATATACATCTATGTGGTACTAAGTTCCTGTTTCTGCGGTTCGCAGTGCAAGAAAGCGATACATAAATTTTTATCAGCTTGCAAGTTGATTGCGCCAATCTCCTTTTGACTGAAGTATTTTCAGTTTTCTTACCATACCTTCTTGGGCGGTGGAACAAGTTGAACAATCTTTGTTGATATTAGGCAACAATGAGCCACGTACAGTTTGTGACCATGGTATTTATATAGAAAAAATATCAGGTGCTGTCTCCCAATTTAACTACGTGACATTTTAAGGTCGCCGAGCCGAGGTGAAGCTATACAAAAGTTTTCGCTGTTTTCATTGGGATTAACAGCTTTCTAGAATCTAGATGCAGAAAAACAAGCTTAATATACAAATGAGAAACAGCAACACAAAAACTAACCATTTGAATTGAAGTCGTATAGGACGATTTAAAAAACGGTTTTATCGCTAACATATGTGTTACAACACTTTTCTCAGCCATACCGAAGTTCCGATAATTGAATTTCCGCTGACAGTGAACACAATTGTTTAACGAAAAAACAACTGATTTCATTTCATTTAAATCACTAGTTTACGCACAATTGTTTCTCATAAAATTAAGCCATACTTCCAGGTTTTACTCGGCCCTTGGATTTTCCACGGCTTCGCTTAACCAGCAGACTAACAAATCACGATGAAGCACAAAAAACTCACTGCTGTCGAAACGCTGTGCACATGTTTACAGTTGGATCATGCCGTGCCGCATGCATGCACGCTGTCGCTGACAAAAATAAGGGCGAGTAATGAACAAAGTAATAAACAAAAACATTATGAATGCGGCAAACCTGTGGATCTGCGGCGATCAGAGCAGAACATTAATCAAAAGTTAATCTCATTAACTGTGAAGCGTTGATACTTCCTGAGAACAGACTACAAAGTGCCTAAATCTGAAAAATGAGGGGAAATGAAGGGAGCACATTTAGATTGGGGAGGTGCTTTCCCACTATCACAATCACACC
>Ga0210059_1017444_pt1 | contig 10231 bp, 4 predicted proteins | sample Ectturendosymbi2_FD_188042 | JGI IMG/M metagenome (GOLD analysis project Ga0210059, IMG submission 188042) | Ecteinascidia turbinata endosymbiont from Florida, USA - Sample 2 (SPAdes) (version 2) | ecosystem: Host-associated > Tunicates > Ascidians > Unclassified | place: Key West, Florida...
ATGTCGCGCTAAGCCTGACTGACAGGGGTCGACCCCGGCAGCGACATCGAAGACGCGATAGCATCGACGACGACCGCGCGCGCGCTACATCGCGCACAGCCTGCCCGATACGAGCGCAAGGACGTTGGGAAACGTTTTGTTTGAATTGGGCAAAGATCTGGCGCGGCAATTTTCCCGGTATAGGCAGATGTTCGAGAAAAGGGAGCACTCCTCCCCCGCAGTTTCTGGCAATCGCAGTCGTGGCGCTCGTGACTTTTCGAAGGTGGGAATTACGGGCGTCGCAAGTAACGGAGTCCGGACACGAAAACACACACGGCGGTATCTGATCAGCTAAGAACGTGTATGAAAGTGATAAACGCGAAAAATTGCCAATGGCTCAGGCGCACTGAGGACCATTGGGATCATTCTAAAAAACCGTACCCGGCATGTAACGTAATAGCACTGCTTACGCGCTTTCCGCCCGATCCAATCTCGACCGCTGATTGGAGACTGCGCTCTCACGTGAGTCAAGTTGCTCAAGCAAGGTCGAGCACTATTTCAACTGGAATCAGGATCTTCTTCAAAAGGCAAAACAGCCGATAAAGCGACGAGCGAGTCGACGCCGTTGTCAAGAGCCAGCCTGGCGAGAACGCGTATCCGCCATTTTGTTTTACTTTTCCCGCCGACGAGAAAAAAGAGTGGCAGCTCCATCGCCAGCTTCAGAAGACCTTTCCCGGTTTCCGCGATTCGACGGTTTCCTTTGCAACGCTCTTCGAAAATCCGTTAACTTCTGATTCAGCCAGTCAAAGTGCAGCGCTAACCAAACCTATGAAAATCTACAAGCGGACTGAATTCCACTCTCATGCGATTGCACGGGCGAGTTTCAAGCTGTCCGCAATTAAGCTTCGGAAAGCAAACAAGTGAAGACGCAGTAATGGACAAAAAATACCTAACTATCCGTTTGAAGCCGCGAACACCTGCTTCGGTCTCAGGCGAACTAGCGGAAAAAGTCACAACTTAGCCTGACCTGAGCTCTGAACGACAGAAACCCTGACCTGTTTCGCGAACTGAAAGAAGCACCAGAAACATTCGACGGAACATTTTAACCTGACAATAAATGGCCGGCAGGCGAGCAATCGGCACCATCATGATAACTAACGCCGCGAGCCACCGCGGCGAGCATCTTTAAAGAACACACGGTGTGCTCGACGGCAGCAAGGGTGGGGGGATTTAGGATCGCGGGCGGCCAAGCCGATTATAATTTTCTCCACAGACCAAACTAAATCCGATCAAGGCTTTCCAGCTACCGATTTGGGAGCAGGCGCGTGCGACGGCGCGACAACAGAACAAGCTGCTGGGGGAAGAGATTCGCCGCTCGCGTTTAGCCCGGAGCTCCGACCGCATCAAACGGTTGCAGCTGAGCGTGCGTGCGAGAGATAAAGCGGAAGATACGCGGATTAAGACGCGGTCTTCGCTTTAGCGACGGAACAGAAGCTGCGTCGTGCAGGCGGCGAAACGGACGAAATCTCGGCTTTGTCGGTGCCGGGGGAGGCGATGGTGTTTAGGGCGGCGTTGCCTGCGATGCAGACGCAATTGAGCGTCCCTCGCGTTCGCAAACCCGCTGGGGCGATCCCTGCATCTTCGCAAGCACGCTCTGCGCGCGACCGCGTCACTGCTGACCTCAGAACAACCGCCGCGAAGAAGTTTGGTGCAGTCGTGATGGTTTGCACTTCCCGATCCATTTGTTGTGTGGTTTCGACCACGGCGTGGGTGAAGTTGTTTCGACTGCGAGCGTTCGTCGGCAAACGGCGGAGGAGCAGCTTGAATAATGCATCGTGCCAAGTGGGAGCCGCGGCGATTAAAAAAACGAACCGTTTTCAATTAGACGCGACGCGTCACTCGATCGGGGGGATTACCGAAAACGATCCGCGGTCCTGGCCGGGTGGATTAAGCGGTCTGACATTACGGGATTAGCTTGAAAATTTAATGCGCAGAGAAAAGCGCAACAACTAAAAGGCTCGGAATGAAGCGCATGAAGCGGCCAACCTCGCGCGCCGTGCTTTCGCTCGCACTGGCAACAAACCAAGACCGGGGAAGCGCGCGTCTTGTGAACCGGACCGACTGCAAAAGGACCCAAAGAACGGGTCCTGGCCCAAGGAGAGGCAACTTGCTCGAGCTCCGATCTGTTGAAGTGACTTCGCTTAGTTTGCAAAATGTCCCCAGTCGTTATGAGGTGGCATTATCGCTGTCCGACTTTGAGGCTCGCATTAGAATCCCATGAGTGGCGCGTTCACTAATCAGAGTTCTTTCAGATAATGAGTATTTCTATAAATGGGGAGAAAACTGCGCGTAGCTACTGGAGGGCGGAAGGATGATTGCAGGACTTTTTCCAGCTCATCGATTGTGCAACAAGATGTTTCGCGAAAATGCAACTAAATCGATCCTTGAACACGGAAAGACGCTCAAAAGCTACAGAATCAAAGCAAATCCCAAGAAACAACGAGGCTTGCCTTGCGCTTTTAACAATTCCTAAACGAGAGAAAAACTACAAGCAAAGCGCAAGCTTGACTTTCATCAGACAAGCGAGCATGCCAGCGCAGCTTGCCGCGACTGGCAGGTGAAGAGTCGCGAGCGCTGCAAGCGGACGGAAGGCAACGACGAAAAGCGCGACTTACTGCTGTTTCTCAGCTCGTGCAATTCCATCTGCACTTCGGTCGACCGCTCTTCGACCAGCTTTTGTTCTGCCTCCAAGGCGATGAGTTCTTTTTCGCGCTGTCCGAGCAACGTTGGCGATATAGCGAAAAGAAAACAGTGAGAAAAAACTGCTGATGAAAAGCAGACATTAAAAATAAAAAGTGATTACACGACAAAACAGCAAAGGCTAGAAGACAGGTTTACTACTGGTACAAGCATGGCTTGCCATTCAAAAGAAACATCACCGACAGAGCGAGTCGCTGTGCCTGCGTCCAAACCTACCTTGGTCAGTTCTTTGGTCGCATTTACAGTCTTGGCAGCGATGGCGACGCTGCGTCGCTTGCGCAGTTCGGAAACGCTGGCAACTGACAAGCGGTCCACTGTAAAAAAGAAGATGGCGCCTCTTGTGATTTGCGTTTTGCGACTTCACGCTCCCTGTAATCAACAGTCCTCACGAAAGCGACTCTTAACATTCTTGAACACTTAACATTCTTGCATGCCATCTAATTTATTTTCACATAGCCGCTTGTGCAGGGAAAGGTTTGCGGTTGGTTGTGCGAGTAATCGATTCTGCCTCGTCGCTATGATCGGTGAACAAATTGCGGTGCAGTGCGCCAAGGCGGGAATAAGCTGGCGCGAAAGCAAAGCGTGCTGGTAGTTTTTGAAATGGAACGCGCGGAGACGCTAAATGACTACAGAGACAAAATATATCAGTTCGGGGTATTAACTTCGTTCTGTTCTGCTTGCCAGAAAAGCTGATACATGCGGCAAACTCGCAAAAACATTTTTTTTCAGTTTAAGGGCTCGAGCGTGATGAGGCACGAGCTTTTTCGCCACACTACTCTGTTGTTTCAGATTGCCTGCACAGAAACAAGCCATCTGCTCTGACCGTGCAAGTACGAAGCGTTTGAACCCAGCGACATGAACGAGGAAAGCCTTTTTTGGTCAATACCTGAACCAAAGGATCACCTTAGCATTGTGTAGGTGGAGTTGATGCAGCAGCGCCAAATCCCTGCGACCAAAGTTGGAGGCATGGCCAAAACAAAAATCGTTGAAAACCCGGTATCGCTTTTCGGCTTTCGAGCTGGAACTCTTTGTTTAAAAATACGAATCTACTCTGAACGGAACGTGCGCAAACTACTTGCAAGAAACATGAAAGCGATGAGTGAATTGGTATTTTATTGGTTTTGTTCATTCATCTTTAGAAGCCATACATTTGTGCTTCATGGGAATGGATTAAATTAAGAATCGGAAACTACCGGGCCGCAGCCCGGAGCCGGTCCGTGAAGGGTTTGTTACTGGGCCGTGCAGACCAAGGCCAAATTGCAACAACTGCAAATGTTTGCCTCCCTGCGGAAAACCCCACCGTTAGTTGGCCTATATGGCCAGGCTTCACGATTCCAAAACTGTTTGCACCGTTAGCCTAGTGCAGGGGTCTCTAAACTTTTTGTCAAAGGGCCACATACGCTAATACACAAAAGTCCGAGGGCGGACATCTTAAGTAATTGATTTTTTCCGGATATGTTACATTCTACCAAATCAATAAGTTTTTCGAAAATACAGTAGAATTTGCCTAATTCGTCACCTCAAGGGGGTTAGAAAAAAAGTGACGAATTAGGCGAATTGAAAAAGTGACGAATTAGGCGAATTATGCAAACAGGTGAAAACTCTATCATAGAAGCTCGTATACTTTATCATCGTAACTCGTATCCATAGTGCTCTTATTTGCAGTAAAATACAACTTTATGACGTTATGGTTGAATACAACAATTGATTTCTCTGCTCCATATGGACCCTTCAATTTAATCAAGCACAGTCTTTCAAATCTTTGATAAACTTTTCCGCGTTCTCTCAATGGGGAGTCGGGTTGCGCTTCGAACCTCGTGTATAAATTCGATAAACAAATTGCGAGGTGCAACAATTCTCAGATAAAGATCCTTAATTTGTTTAAATTCCCATACGTACTAGCTGCTTAGACATCAAAAGCGAAATTGCAAATGACGAATTAGACGAACAAAACGCTTCTTAGGGACAGAAAGAGGTGACAAATTAGACGAACAGAGATGTACACAAAAGATCGGGATTCTGCCGGGACCGACGAAAAAGTGACGAATTAAGCGAATTGACGAATTAGACGATGACGAATTAGACGAGTTCTACCGTATATAATATTTTTATTATTCACAAGATGTCTCTGGCCCGCGGGCTGTAGTTTGGAGACCCCTGGCCTAGTGACCCCCTGGCCTAGTGCAAAAACATCAATTTCTTTTTCAATACTATCAACAAAGTTGCGTGCACCAAACATTCGTTATCGTACTGAGGGCCGGTCCGCAAAATATTAACGCCCGGCTTAAGCCGGTCTGTAGTGCGAAAAAGGTCGCCCATTCCTGGATCGAATGATTAGCGGTCGACTTCTTGTGAGAATTCTGACCTGTTCACAGCCGGCCATCGATCAGTTTCGACAAATAGCCTTATGAGCAGTCTGTGATTAATGAAGGTAACTTCTTTCAAGCATTTAATCGCTTGTTTACCGACGACCGAATGCTTTTATTCCTGCTTCGGAAGTCGGCATTTTTGCTACTTGCAACGTCACACCTACCGATCGACGTCACATCCGGTCGGTGTCGCCTCTGCACCGCAGGCCGACCGTTGCTGGTCGACTCCTGGTCTTCGTTCGCGCTGGTTACCGTCGCGAGGACGCCTGAGATGAAAATTCGAAAAGTGATTGACGGGCCAAACAAGTACCGCAGCTTAGCCGGCCCAAAATTTTTTGCGAGGAGTCCAATATTTTTGACTTTAGGCGAACAATAGTATTTAGTGTGAGACACCGCCTCTCGAAACACGAAAAGACAAAATATGCTAAAAATTTGGGGGCATGGCCTCTTTGGTCTCTGTGGCTACGCCTGTGACCAGGCAACGTAAACATTTGAGTCAACCGACGTGCCATTAACTCCTCTGCCCGGGCGTTTTCGCGTATATCCGGGCGAAGTTCAAAGTGCGCTTGCTTAGTTGTTGGCTGACAATATATCATGTGCAGAACGCCGTGCTGACCAAACAAACAAACACAGCCAAGCTAACATTTAACTGCTGACGCTGCACAGGGGAGGTCGCCCCGCATGAAGCGCCTGCTGAGAACATGAGTCTGCGCGAATGTGCAGGTAACCAGATTTGCGAGCTTTGGAGAAATATTGCAGCGATCAACGTCTCAGGCCAGGGAGGGGGGAGAATCGACACTTCGGCTCAGAGCAGGGGTTCCCAACCTTTTTAAGCAACGGGCTATTTTCGGACCAGTATAAATCTTCGCGGTCTTAAGGTTGCCTGCAACAAACATCAATTTTAGTAAACTTGGTTTGTTTATCGCACACATTCACAAATTTCATTGAAAACCTTGTCCCTGAATTTGTTTCGCATGTTTGTCGAACTTAGAGTGGTCGTCAACGCACATCTGATGTCGTCTTTTGATTAAAGTTGGTTTCGGGACCAGGCTTTATCCACAGCTAGTTTTCACAAACCAGACTCACAAAGGTATGCAGTTAGAAAAAGGGAAAAGTGCGCTTTTGTCACCTGCCGACAGAGATCAGAGAGATTTGGTTCCATTCCCTAAACATTCGCCAAAAATTGAGTGAGAGAAAGAGTTTTTAACTTGTATTTCCACACCTGTCGAACTTGCAGCTCAATCAGCTCTTCAGCAATGCAACCCACTTCACAATCTAACTGTAGCGCTGGTACCTCAAAAGGACTTCGCGCCCAGTGAAAGGTTTTGCTGTAATTGTTAACAGGGATACGTATATCCGACTCGGAGAGAAATGTGAAGGTGCTCTGAAACGTTTGGCGAATGCAGCGCAAATCAGTTTCTACCGCACTGCGTTACTTTGCTACGGGCGTAAGCTGTTCCTCCCCAAGTAGCTGGACATTCAAAACGTCTTCGCTTCACCTGAAGTTCTTTCTCTTTAAAAAAAAACTCGAGCATCTGTGATGCGATTTGTCAACTTAAGGCATGTCCCGCACACCACGAAGCGAGATGAGATCTTACGCGGACGTCTTCCACTCACCATGATCGGGAGCGCGGTCACGGGATGCTTCGTCTTTGGATGAAACTGCAGGCGTTGTTGCCACGGCGGCGGATGCTGATGACGAAGGAACGGAGCCGTTTTTTACCGTCACGGTCGTTCCTAACAACAGCAAGAAACGTGTTCATGAATGGACAGACAACGTTTGGAAACGTGAGATGGCAATGGCAATCGAATGAGCGTCGAATGAGCGTGTGCTACGAACGACGTCTCAGATCACAGTTAAGCAAAACGTCAGCCGGTGAGAGACGTTACAACAGCCACGGGCATAGCTTGGCACTTTGGTGCGAAATTCGATCGAAGCAGGAAATGGGCTTCGCTCTACTTTACGTCTAACAATGGGTCGAAGGATTACTTATTTTTTAAAAATGTAGTAAACTGCTGTTAATGTATTTTATCACGAAAACTGAAAAGCATCACCTAAAAGTTAACACCTGGCAAAAAAAGTTTATGAAATCCTTTTCCACTGACGTAAGCGCCACGGTCTGAGCATGCGGTCTTGCTACTATAGTACCTTCGCTCTTTTCTGGCTTCATCGTCCGTAAAATGAAAAAAAAAACGTTACTTCAATCACATTTTAAAAGCTTTTGCTCGTCGGACCACAACCAAAACCACAGTCCCAGGTACCCAACTTTGCTTCGCGGTTTTGAAGCGAAGCGACATTTCATTAACTGGTTCCATCAAAAAGTAGCGTCAGTGCAGTGTTTCCATCGTAAAAATAAATGAAGGAACGCTCGGCAAAACGGCAAGCTGCTCGCGATTGACTACTTCGCTCTGACGATCCACACACGTGTTTCGTTTTTGCCGCATGGGTTCACGACGAGACCTGATCATTGGCCAAGTTCACGGGGACATACTGTAATTTTTTCGACTAATCTTCCATTGCCTTTATTAACCTGACAGGGGCGGATCCAGCCAGTAAAGTTACGGGGGCGATTTCAGTAATACTTGGTGATCAAGCGTCATTACGGGTTCACTCCTGCAAGAGAGATGAAGTATACTTCACAAAACTGTCGTGACAAAACAATGGTTGGCAAAATGACCTATCGCGAATGCTGTTTACCGAATTGTACAAAATCATGGTGAATAAACTTACTTTCGTAGGTTTTAGGGGTTTGATCGCTCCAATCGCTCCCCCCCTGGATCCGCCCTGTAACCTGGTTCATCCACTGAAGAAGTATGAACGGCCCGGGCGACTCATCAGCTACGTCAGTTAACCTTACATTAACTGACTAGAGATCGACCGATATATCGGCCTGGCCGATATATCGGCCGATATTTGGGTTTTACCGATATATCGGTATTGGCCTCAATAGGAGTTGACAAAACGCTGTTATATTCCTCACGCATCCAGACAACTTGCGCAAGAAAGCACAACGAAGCAAGTCGAGACAGTTATCTTACAACAACGCTAGCAAGTGCGGTGTCATAAACAAACAGACAAGATTAACCGTGCGTCGGCCGTCACAACCGAAACAAAAGCATCATCGGGGAAGTTCCGCAATGCTTGAAGCCACCACGTGCAGGTGTTGTGTACGAATAAACTCCCGTTATACTTCCGGAAGTTTTCGCAGCACGAAAAGTTTGACTGGTACTTAAGGTGCAGAAGTCCAATCGATGCCTAGTTTAGCAAAGATTGATTTAAAAAAGCTTGCATGAAAAATGAATTGCGTTATGTTAAGCAACATTTATGGCGTTATGAATATGATTACAAATGCAATCGTTACTCATTAGTGATGACAACTGTCGCTATGAAGCAGTTGCAAGTAACATCTTAAAAGGATTCTACTTTTCTTAACTTGATGTATTAGGCTATAAGCGCGCTGGTTTATACTGTACGAAAGCTGAAACGTCGTGTCCGTGGGTTAACTTAATCGACATTTTCCACGAGGCATGATAATGATCATTGTGATCTCACAATCCAAGCTGTTGCAAACGTGAAACCAGCGTTTGTAGATGTGGCACACAAGCTACGGGAGCGCTACTCCAGCATTTCACAAATACATTGAAGCGATGATTTGTCGTTCGGTCCGATAGCAGCGCGGTAGTCAGTGTTCATTGTTGCATCACAATTGGTGTTGTCCGTTTGTTAAAGACGATCAGCAAAAGCAGTGTTTGCAACAACGCAAGTTATGCAAGTTAAAAGCGCAGTGTTTGTAATAGGATCAGAACTACCGCGGCATTATTGCACAATCATCGGATGCGTAACGCGCACATGTGCACCTTAGCTATTGTCATGGCGACTTGTTCCTATGGAATTTACTTATGGCGGAGGGGCGGTAATCGGTTTTAGCCTAGTGGTGCTTTTGTTTAGGTTAGGTTGTAGATGACCGGCAACTCACTTGCAGGCTACCTGGTGAAAATGCAGATAAACTTTGCTTTCTGCATGACAATCTTAAACTGTTGATATGGAACTACTGAGAATTGACAAATCAGTTCAGGTATTTCATTTCATACCAATGCCAGTACTTCAGTTGCAGTAACTAATGGAAATAGTTTTTATTTTTTAAGGACATGCAGTTATCTAATGTTACATTATATCAAAATTCCAAATTTGATTCTTTACGACTTGGACTGACTTTGCAAATTGAAAACCCACTGAGTTGCAGAACAGTCTGAAAGGTTGATTTGTGAAATATATACAAAAACAAAATTTCACAAGATTTATGTAGTACAGTAGATTAACTGTTAACAAGCATACTATCAAAGACCAAAAAAGTTACTGCTGTTTTGGAAATATTTTCTTTTTTGCCAACGGTTGATTGAATACAGTGTTGTACTAATTTTAACCTCCTTAACTTGATGCTCCATCTTGTACTTCCTTCCTTTTCATTGTTCAGCATCTTTCAACTTTCAAGCAGTGTTTTTGCTTTTTCGGGTTTAAAAACCGTAGGCAGTTCTCTTACATTCAGTGTTCTGTTCTTATTGCTTTGTTATTTTAACATTCTTTTTTATTCATGGCACTGTGTTTATTCATTGTAAACAGGGTATACTATGCTAACAAGTTAGGCTAATCAAGTATTGAAATTTCTGGAATTTCAAAAATTCTAACTTATAAATCCTGATTTTTAAGGTTTGAAAAAAAGGCAAGGCATAAAATACATCATATTTTTGATAATGAGGCAGAAAACAAATTAAAAAATTTTGGAAATATTGGTATCGGCCGATATATCGGCCCATGAATGGCCGATATATCGGTATCAGAATCGGCCTCAAAAAAGCCATATCGGTCGATCTCTATACCTGACACCAACGAAGATGGCGACGATTGAGCCGCGTTAGGAAGATCCAAACTGGAATCAACTTTCGGTTCACGGACAGGCTTCGCAATCTGACGATCAACGACACCTGTCCTCACGTGATGATAAGAAGTCGCTGTGACGTCAGTACCGGAAGTCTCGCTCCGGTTCTTTCCGCGATCGCCCGCTTCGAAGGCGGGAGTTTCGGACTGCGGTTTCGTGACGTTTGCAAATTCTGACGGTGATTCC
>Ga0210059_1017445_pt1 | contig 10230 bp, 3 predicted proteins | sample Ectturendosymbi2_FD_188042 | JGI IMG/M metagenome (GOLD analysis project Ga0210059, IMG submission 188042) | Ecteinascidia turbinata endosymbiont from Florida, USA - Sample 2 (SPAdes) (version 2) | ecosystem: Host-associated > Tunicates > Ascidians > Unclassified | place: Key West, Florida...
GGAGTGACTACTTCTCTGACCTTGCTTGGTCCCGTCTTGGTGTGGATCCTGCAGATTTATCTGAAATTGCTGTTGACCGTGAGGTATTTTGAGTCCTAGGGTCGTTGCCCGTGACCCGCCCTAGAGATAAAGCGGGCATGAGAATGAATGAATGAATGATCGTACTTTAATAAATTGTGTTTATTGGTTTTAGTTCGTTTCTGTCTTAATTGGTTACCCGAAACTCTGTTAACACGCTATTTGCAAGTTATACAGTAACTTCAGCGAAAAGGCTGTTGGTATAAAACAAGTCTGGTCGGAAACTGAAAATCTTCAATGGAAACATCTGCTTAGTCCACTGAAAGTCACTTGAGATTGCTGTTGCTTCACGAGGTGGTCAACTGTTGGAGCGTGGGCGTAATTTTCATCCACATGAATTCGGAGATTTGACTCTTTCTTCATATACTACTACAAATGATGTGTGCACAAGTTACATGACAGCCGCAAATGGCTCCATGTTCAGTTCTCTCGATAATTTTGCTGATTGGTGTTTTGTGCAGACGATGATCGAGAACAACTTAAAAAAGAAATTAAAATTTTGGAAACTATGCTTCATCCGGTGGATTCTCCTGAAGTGTGTCCGATTAAAGGAAAAGTGAGAATTGACAAGTATGTTGCAATGCTGATCGGTATGTTCATGTTTTTTAGTAAACCTTTAGCAGGTGACAAGTGTCGTGAGGTGTCTCATAGAAATATTGCTAGAAGTTTCAAGGAGGCAGCAGTTAAGCATTTTGTTGCCAAGAAATTACAATAGTGAGGTGGTGCAAGGAAGGCTGCGGAACAATCATTTGGTTTAAGTCTTTTTGAATACAGTCTTTGCTTTCAGGTTCACTCTTCATTTTACTGAAAATGTTAAGAGTTTCTACCGACACGTCTAAAATACATATCTTATGTCTCCGTCGTGTTCTCGACACGTTTCAAATACTCAATATGACGCCGGTTTTTGCTTTGACCCTAAGTAACAACTAGGCCTATGTCTTGGGATCTCGGTCTTAAAAAGACTGCTCTGATGAGAATTGTTCCAATCGATTGTCGCGCAAAACATCAAGCAAAGCAGACAGTTCATTGACAAAGAGTGGCATTTCGTAAACTGAAAATAATATGACGTGAAAAACAATTGCTTGTTTTCAAACAGTGTTCTGTGGCCATATAGATTGCTTCTGCAGAGATTGGTCTGGGCTTTGTTTTTTCATTTGGCTAATTGACAGAAAACTTTAATTTTTCTTGATTTAAAATTATTTTCAAAGAAAACTTATTTTAACGATTTTGGCAAGGAAACTCAAACCCAAAATACGTTACGTGCTCCTGAAAACACTGAGCTATTTTTGGTGTTACTGTTTCTTCAGCAATGATAATGATGATAAAAAAAATTGAATACACGAAATGGTGACAGAAATGAAAGTATACAAAACTTTCAAGCTACGTTCTTGTTGTGTCAATCTCTAAGAAGGTTGATTGTAATAATGAACTAATAGGCTAGTGGTACTTTCCAAAATAAACCTTAACTTTCCTTACAACTTGCTGGTTTTGAACATACCTTGCAGGGCACGAAAGTTTGTTAAATCTGAACCGCACTGACCTTTCCAGAGGAGATTGTATAGAAGTGCAAACCCAATCCACACTTTTGACTGTCTGATTTTCAGAAGCAACAAAAAGAGTGTATTCTTCAAAATGATCAAGACTGCCACTAAGCACGATTCGATGAAAGTGATTCGTCATTTCTACGTAAATCGAGTGAAAAAATTGAACGATCACGTGATAAAAGATTGGTCAGCGGGTAATGCTCATTACTACATTTTTTGCTCTCATCATTCTTTTCGTAGTCCTTTGCCCAATAAGACAAAGTTTTTGCTCTCTTCTCAGAACTCTTCTTCCAACCTAAATGTTACGTAAGCATGGGTTGGCTATGATTCAGTTTCGTTCACTCTTTTGTTAGAAACAACATACGGAAATTTGTAAATTATTCAGAGGAAGAAAACCAGCCGGTTCATGAGTTGTTTCAGCTTTGTTGTAGGCCGAAAATTCATGAGGATATCTTTATAAACAATATACACTTTTCTGAACAAATAACAAAGGAGCTCTTTCATCTCACAATAAAAGAAAAAACAGTTGTGGTAATGAGTTGACAGATAAAAACTGCCTTGTGCCGCTAGCATACTGGCATTATGGTGTGGAATAGCAAAGCAATTAAAATTAAATTTTGCGAAAGTAATTTATGGTTGAGACTCACTATAGGCTAATCACTTTTACGTTTTCAAAAGCACAACCACCTCTTTTTTTAGACAAGCTAGCAAATTGCTAATTTCATCACCACGGATTAACTCAAGAGCTGTATGTGGTTTCTTACTGTGCAACACATATGTGTGCTTCGAAAGCTCAGGCTTTTGGCTCTACTGTTTTCGAAAATGCAGCACCTTCCTTGATCGACTCTGGTGTCTTCGGCAATAACAATCTCAACATAACAAGGTTTATTGGTTACGTATCGTAGGCCAAAGATGCATTGGCCTCTCTTACAACGCTTTGGTGCGACGATATCGGCACATCCACAAGGAGCTGCGCAGTAAACGCTCACCCTTTTTGAAGGATCGCAGTTACAGAGAATCTCCTTATGCACAGCCCCTATATTGTGATTCCGAAGATGCTAAGGTGAGTTTTCGCTGTTCGAAAGAGCTGTCGTATAGCAATGAGTAAAGGCAGCAAAATGAGTTCCAAGAATCGCTTTTACTGCTGCCACTGCCTTTGCAAAAATGTATTATAAATAACTACAACCTCCTATAGCACATAGCTATAGCATAGGTGGGGAACCTACAGTATTTACTATCACGGGCCGCATGGATTGTGCATTATCGTTGGCGGGCCACAAAATCGATTAATTTTATTTTAAAATTCTACCTTTATCCAGGGGCGGATCCAGCCAGTAAGTTTAGAGAGGGCGATATCAGTAATATTTGGCAGTAAAGTCTCATTACGAGTTCACTACTGTAAGCGACATGAAGTATACTTCACAACACTGCTATGACAAAACAATGGACGTCAACATGGCCTTATATCGCGAATGCTCTTTTCCGAATTGTACAAAATTACGGTGAAAAAAGTTACTTTCGTAGGTTTTAGGGGGGGGGTGATCACCCCAATCTCTCCCTGGATCCGCCCCTGCCTTTATCTAACTATGAGTAAGAGTGAATTATCTTGACTTACTATCGAAGTACCTTCTTATCATGGAACTTCGTTTTGACGTGATGCTGTACTCTTTCTTGGGCAACGAAGATTCTGATGCGGGTCATATCAAATGTTAACGGGACCCCAGGTTCCCCACTCCTGGTATATAGCGTATGCTTTAGGCGATTTGCAAAGTATAAACATGCAATCAACTGACATTCATCAGCCTTAAAGTCAAGTCGTCAATAGTGGTCACCTGATGCTGCTGGACTCCCGTTTGCAACCGGTGCCCCATCTGCTACAAATGGGTGATAACCCCGTTTGTTGGTCTTCCGCTGATGTTCCCTTTTCTTTCTGTTTGGCCCACCCATGAACCAAAACGTGGCGACGCGACTGCTTGAAATGGTATTTTTGACTGATTTATTGGGCATAGCAGAACGAATTCGTGTTTACAATACAAGGAATCCCCTTTATAACTAAAGAAAAATTAGAAAAATTAGATGTATTCTGTACATAACAAAAAGCTACAAAGAATACCTCAAAGGTATTTCACAAACTAGACGTGTTTAAAAGTACGGTGCATACCCTAGTCACGTTCAACAACGAAACCACGTTGCGATAAAATCAAGTTTTTGAGTTGCCAACTCAAGAAGATTTTAGTTTGCGTGATTGCGAATAAAAATTTTGTTGTTCTTCAGAGACTTTCCCTCAGCAAGAAAGGCAGTGGCGACAAAGCTAAGAAGTCTCCTAAACCTCCGATGAGTGGTGCGTTGCACATTTACTTTAATTGATGGTTCCAATGCTGCTGCCTTCGTTTTTCAAACCTTTGCGCGTTATTCGTGTTTTTCCTTCCACCTTTGCTCGCATCTTCTAACTGAATGCTCTTCTCAAGTTTACACCGCCATAGCAGCTACGCTGGAACTTAACACATTGATACAGTATTAAAAAACAATGTTTTGTTTGAGTAGTAAGCAGTTAAGCACATATACCCTCCATCCCTTAGGACAGTAGCCAGATTGTTGTGCCCTTAAGAAGTCGGGTGTTGAAAACCCGCAATGGATCGGTTTTGTTGATCCATAAATAAATGTGAAAGAAGCGAACAGAGTTTCAGGTATAAATGAATAAAAAACAAATCAAAGGAAACGGAGTTTCAAGTATAGCATGTATACACCAATTTGATATTTATTGGACGTCACTCAACTTTGTCGCTTTACATCTGCAATGTACAACACCACTTCGCAACTATAAATACCAGGAGACAATTCCTCCGAGGTTAATTGTTAGATGCCGAAAAGCAGACTTGAAGAACAGTTTCAAAACACGGTTTTGAAATTATGAATCAGAATGTTGCTTGTCGAGCTTACATACAAAAAGAGACAGATTTCGAATTTTACTGTTCATTTACCTGCGCTAATAACAAACTGTCAGAAAAGTAGCTTTTAATTGTTACCGCCCGTACACGAATTATTAATTTTTATTCCTAATGTTCGAGCGCAAACTGATGGCACAGCTTCGTATGGATGAACATAAGGGAAGGTAAGTTTTAGTTATCACTAAGAATAGTGGATTTGGTGTAAGCAATCATAAATAACCGACCTAACTTTGCTGAGCCCTCTTTACAAGATCGAAGCAGTGTGTTCAGCTTCAAAATTATTAAAAAATGTGCTTGTGACAGGATTTGACGTACATCAATGTTAAAATGGCTTTCAAGGTTGTTGTGAAGTTGTCTACCTTTCTGCTGCGTCCAACAACAAATGTACTTTAAAGGTTATGTTTGGGCAGGATAACTTCAGGTTTATCAATACTTTGCTGTGCATGAGCGCACATGTCAAAAATACCGGCCAAATTTCGTGTAAATCTTGTGCTGTCTATAAAAAAACAAAAATTGTACCCTTGGCATCCACCTTTTCCGAAACGTCTTTACTTTCACCGCAACCGCTTCTGTCAGCAAGATTTTTTTGCAGTACGTCCCAAAGTTGTGCGAAGAATTCGACCAGGATCTGCTGTTGGGACTCGAGAGAGAATCAAGACCGCTGTTGTCCGAAAGCCTGCTGAGCTTGAGAAACAAGATGAATGGCCAAGGGTGATGCAAAGAATTTGTGCACTACGTTGCGCAAGTTTTGTGCGCATTTTAAAACAGCCGTCCGGTTTATGGCTGTGATTTTCTTTTGGTTAGCTGGTCTAATCTGAAGTTGCGCTGTGCATGCTGCCAAGATTTGCGGCTGCAAAGTTTCCTTGTTATCTACGATGACAAAACGCTTATGCTTGCAGTATTTCCTTATGCAACAAAAACGAAAAATGTATACCATTTTATGCGTGTGTAATGGTTCATTTCCCGTACATACTCAAGTTGGCACTTCAGTGTAAATGGAAAGTTATATTCACCGAAAAGATGTGCTTCACGACACAGGGACAGACCAAGGAAACGCGGCGTCTTCCGAAACGCACCACTTTGCACCGTAGGTCGTTTGCGGAGCGAACGCACGAGGAGATGCTGCGAACATATTCAGAGCCACCTGCCAAAATAGGGGACGCAGAAGCTCCTGATAGAAGAGGTTTGTGGATGACTGAAAAGAAATTGTTTTCGGTACCAGGCCAGCGGCCCTATGTTTACGTTACGACAACTATTTGATGTTTGTTGCATGCTGTTTCACTGCACTTGCGAAGTAGCATCGCCTAGTAGTAGGTTTGCAAGTTGCGAATCCAACACTGTTGTCAAGCATGTTTTATTGTTTCATTTGTTCTTATTGAATTATTTTTTAAAATTTGATGATACGAGTTTAATTTGACTTGTTATGAAACAATGATTTATTATTATCGATGATATCTCTCTTGATTTATTTGAAACATTCAGGATTTAGACCATGCGTCCCAACAAACCACCCGCCTGGTGAAACTAGGCGTACAGAAACCCCTCAATAACTTATTTAGTTGTTATCGTATAGCTAACTGATTCGTTTAAATCGGCAATTGATTAGTTTCAAAATGTAAGAAGGGAATTAACTCATGTTGTTCATTCCTGTGTGTCCAGGCACTGGGCTTATACGCTTTTATAACGTTGGAATTATTTGTCTACCTTTTTGTGATAAGGCCGTACTGCAGCCATCTAGAAACACCGGCATGTACGTTGTGCATTGGAAGCTGCTGATTGCAGATCGATTTTGAAGGATGTTTATAGTGATTGCTTCGTAAATATTTGTGCCCGCTGCCCAATACATATTTTGGATGTAAGCTTTTCGGAACCCCAGAATTACCACGGGCGTGTCGTCCTTCTTCAGGGTGTGTTAACAAGTTTTCAAAATGCCCCTCAAATGCTGCGTATTGGCGTAATATCGTGTACAACAAGTGTACTAAAAGTCAGCAGAAACACATATTCCAGTGTATTTTTTTGGACGTTTGTTAAACTTGCTGAAAATGATGTGGCTGTGATTAGACCTTCCGAATGACCTACGCCTGCAGGTCATGCTATACTAGTGGTTCTCAACCTTTTTTATCCCATGGACCATCTTTTTCAAAAGCTATCCAGTGGACCACTTGGCTATGCTTACACCTTAAGAACATAAGAAACTAAAAATGTACTTACATAATTTACTGGACTGTAAGTAAAGGGTGCTATTTTCAGGAACGTTTTGTCAAGAATTTATGAAACTCAATGTGGATCACTAAAATTCCAGAAAAAGTTCCACTGGGAGGACCACCGGTGGCCCCCTTTAACTGAGATTTTGATGTTTAGTATTCCTTTGGTTTTCAGTAGGTTGTTGTTTTTTGCATTTTTCGGGGTGCTTTCGTTTTTTTTAGCTAGTATAGAGATCCACAACATACGGATTCACTATCATTTGTTAACTTTTTCTGAGTGTTGGCTAATGCCCCCTACGGTGGCCAGTGGGCCAACTTCAGCTACGTTTTTCCTCCCTTGGCTCAAACCTCCAGTTACGTTACTGGGTCCACCTGGACCACGTTGAAAATCATTGTGCTAGACCAGGGGGCTCCAAACGTTTTTGCCAGAGGGCCACATACGCTACTACACAAGTTGAAGGCGCCATTTTTAAAGAAGGCGCCGTCATTACCAACCTAAAACAATTGGCACAAAGGACTCTCTTAGTTTCAATGGTCAACAGCAGGATGTGTTTGCAAATGTAGTTACTGTTTTCGCTCTACTATCGAAGATAGCTTAGAGTTTTATATCAGTTATGAAAGCATAATAATCTTTTAGTTCGATAATGACAGTGTAAGAGTCATGGTGTACGCTATAATCAAAAACACGCGTTTTTTAATGCGTTTGAAACTGTAGAAGTATTGCTCTAGGTGTTCATCATTGCACCTGTACGTTTTTGCTTACAATTGCAGAAAATGCGTACTTGACGCGAAATTCATTTCCCGTAGTAAAATGCTTTGCGAGCAGATTCGACTGTTCTCGTTCTACCTTAATAAATTTAGTTCTACAAGCATTTGTAAAAGTGCCGCTGGATTTTTGGATTTTTACTCTATGCACATCAAAGCAAGATGTCGAAGCAAGGCAACAGCAGGGCAACAGCAGATCTCACTTACTAACACAATAAGTGAAATCGCTTTGACATAAATGACCTTTCGTTTATAAACTAATTGTTTGTAGTTTAAGGGTACATGCTGTTCCCTATGACCGTCTGACACAGTGCACATTGTTACATTTCTGACAAAATATAGACTAAATCATGTTTTTGAATAACGCACCAAACGCCGACAACGACGCGGTCCGCAGTTGCTTTGGGGGCAGTAAGAAGCGTCCGCTTTAACAAAAAGTTTGAGAACCATTGTGCTAGATGTTACTGTGATGGCCTTCTGAAAAACGTTGGATTTACTCGATATGACTTACCTGAGGGCACGCAACGTTTAGCTTAGCTGATATACCCTGTGTATGCTGTTCATTTCGGCATTTCTATGTCGTAATTCCGAAATACTCCAGGCCTAGAGTGGGAAACCAATTTCTTAACTCGGGCGGCATGAATTATAAAATATCTCTGGCAAGCTGTAAAATAATGAACTTCATCTTAAAATTCTACCTATGACCTTCATGACATTAACAAAAATAAGGAGAGAAGGTTATGACAATGAGCGAAAGGGATTTCTTTTGAAATTTTGTCTAAGTATCTGCTTATCATGAAATTTCGTTTTGATGCAATGTTGTGTTCTAAGCTGAGTAACAAAATTTCTGATGCGGGCCATTTAAAATATTTACGCTGGCCGTATTTGGCCTGCGGGCCGCAGGTACCCCACCTCTACCATAGAAAAATAGTAGTATGTTGTGATAAATTAATGCAATTGTAACGACAGTAATGACTCGACTGTCATCACTGACCAATTTCTCCCCAACTATATTGGAACACACGGCAGTACTGGTGGGCTCTGCACTACAGCGAAATACGTGCGATCGGATTCAAGTCGATAGTCTTCATTTGCACGATGTTAAGGCTTGTAGTAATACAAAGCTGTGCGCTATACTCAGCAAGTCTATCTGATGAATATCAACTTAAACAATAATCAGGAATTATCAGCTGAAATTATCGTACGTGTGGTCTGCTAAATCTGTACAACTCCCTTTTTGGCGCCGATTGGAAAGGGTTGCCGACCCCTGCTTTAAACACAAACGTTTTTTTAATGTTGCGAAAAAAGATCAAATTAGTCAAATACTAAGACTAAAGCACGCAAAATTTTATCAAGTTTCGATGGTTCTGGTTTGTGATGAAAAGTTTTGAAGCCTTGAATTTTTGCAATTTTGCTGCTGGATAGTCTTTAGCACAGGGGTCACCAACGTGGTGCCCGCGGGCACCAGGTCGCCCGCAAGGACCAAGTAGGTCGCCTGCGGGCCTGTTCTAAAAATAACATCAGCATGATCAATGTCTGCACATTAACGAATACTAAAATAATTGAAAGTGGATTGAGCAAAATTTTATTTCAGAAGTGTGTATCAAACTAGTAGCCCTTCGCATTAATCGTTACACAAGAAGTAGCTCGCAGTTTCAAAAAGGTTGGTGACCCCTTATGGCAATTGTCCGAAAATTTTTAACACCTGTTTTAAAAAGTCTACCCTCGAACGACCTTGTGGGCGGCAATAGCTCAGTAGTAAAGTGTCCGCCTCCCAATTGGAAGGTTGGGTGTTCGATCCACATCCACTGAGTGAATTGCCGTAACGCTCCTTGGGCAAGAGCGTTCACCTCAACTGCCCCGGTAAGAAGCACAATTCAGGTTTCGGCCTGCCGCCACTTGCCGTCACCGAAATTAACAAAAAAACGGCCTCAGCGGGCGAATTAGGTGTCAACCGAAGTTTTTCATTGCACAATATTGGATGGTGATACGCTTACATGTACAGGAGTGCATACCTGTATGTATGCTGTATATATATCATCTTATGGTATCTATCGAAAGGAATCAGAACGTATGATGTTTAGCGGGTTTATATTTAGCCTATCTTCAGCTCTTATTCAAATACAGAATCTAACTACGTATGTCATACATAAAACGTATTAGTGGTACTAGCAATGACACAGACAAATGACACAGATAGCTAAAATGCACGATTTGGTTGTATTGATGAAATGAAAAACTTGCAGCAGATTTGCAGATTGCAAAATGCTCGTTTGCGATTTACTGCGCGTGTCCAAATGATGCACACGTTGTTTAAAACAGCAGCCACCGCTAAGAAGAAGAAACCGCTGCGACGGCCGAAGATTTCGGAGTTCGTAGTGACGGCTAAAGAAGTTCCTCTACCCAGGTTTAACATGCGGCGGTACCCACAAAAGTTTAACTACGACGACTTGCCGGAAATTCGCCGTCAGGTATGAAATACGCATTTTCTCTATGTTTGGCCTGAAACTCCGGTGTTCCCCCCAGAACCGTTTTCAACAGGCAGTCTTTACGTTTGTGCAGTTGGGCTTGATATCGAAAATTTGATCAAATCTCCACTGATTTAAGTGTTTCATACTGTATTTCAATTTGGTGGACTTGGTGCTTTGTTGGGGGGCTAATCCCACCAAATACCCTGTGGCGACGGGACTG